>JAALLP010000165.1_pt1 | contig 45877 bp, 42 predicted proteins | sample 7245951 | NCBI WGS metagenome assembly JAALLP01 (sample SAMN13049199, study PRJNA578106) | oil field metagenome | isolation source: filtered produced water from oil reservoir B6 | place: USA:offshore Texas | collected 2016
TTTTTCAAGGTAGACGCCCATGCCGCCGCAAGGCGGCACCGGCAGAAGGATGAAATAAGTTAATGACCTGACCCCAATCCACTTTAGAGAGCTTTTTTCAACACAAAGGGAGGAAATTTTCTCCTCTGGTAGAAGTGTTTCTTGTTGTTTAATACCCATAAATCTTTCGGGATATGCTACAGCTAATGGCTTGACAGCAGCATGCGGAGAGATGATTCCGTGAAATTTAAATCCGTTGTGGAATTTACCTGGGTTACAGCCGGGGTAATAATAACAGCCCTGGGGCTGGATATGTTCCTTATTCCCAATAAAATAGCGGCCGGGGGAGTGAGCGGTGCCGCCACGGTGCTGCATTATGTCTTGGGACTACCGGTGGGGCTCACAATGTTGTTTATGAATATCCCCCTTTTTGCCATGGGGATTTACCGGCTGGGTCTTACATTCGGGTTTCGTTCCCTGTACGGTACACTGGCTTTATCCGTTGCCATTGACGGTATGGCACGTTTTCTACCGGTTCCCACCCAGGAGCCCCTTTTAGCCAGCCTTTACGGGGGAGCCCTTGTGGGCGTTGGCCTGGGCCTGGTGTTTCGCTATCGGGGTACCACCGGTGGGACGGATCTGGCTGCCGCCATCCTGAGGAGTTATACCGGAATAAATATAGGGCAGCTGCTATTTCTGGTGGATGCCACTGTGGTGCTGGCGGCGGGATTGACTTTCCAAAGCTGGGAATTGGCTATGTACGCGCTGCTGACCATTTTTATCACCGCCTGGGTGATTGATCTGGTGCAGGAGGGCATTAGCTATGCCAAAGCCTTTTTTATCATATCCGATAAAACGGACGATATTGCCGATGCCGTCCTAACAAGGCTGGACCGGGGAGTCACCGCCCTGAAGGGCCGGGGGCTCTATACAAATACCGACCGGGATGTGCTTTTGACGGTGGTGAATCGCTCGGAGGTAAGCAGGTTGAAGGAAGTTGTTTATGAAATAGACCCGGCTGCATTTCTCGTACTCACCGATGTGCGGGAGGTGCTGGGCGAGGGATTTAAAAACTATAGGCGTGAATAACCCATTTTACGGAGGTGCACAATGGACCAGCAAACTGTTTCTGCTCTGGAAGGCAAGGCCAAGGAAATTCGCCGGCATGTGGTGGAAATGATCGGCGCTGCGGGGTCCGGCCACCCGGGTGGCTCTCTTTCCGCGGCGGATATCGTAACCGCGCTCTATTTCAATGTTATGCGTATCGACCCCCAAAAACCTGATTGGCCCCAACGGGACCGTTTTGTGTTGTCCAAGGGGCACGCGGCCCCGGTACAGTACGCGGCCCTGGCGGAAAGGGGATATTTCCCCGTTTCCGAGTTAAACACCCTGCGCAAGCTGGGGAGTCCTCTACAGGGACACCCGGATATGAAAAAGGTTCCCGGTATCGAGATGTCCACGGGCTCTCTGGGTCAGGGGCTTTCGGCCGCCAACGGCATGGCCCTGGCGGCCAAGCTGGATAATATGGATTACCGGGTTTATGTATTGCTGGGGGACGGGGAAATCCAGGAGGGACAGATTTGGGAAGCGGCAATGTCCGCGGCCCATTATAAGCTTGACAATGTAATTGCCTTTTTGGATCATAACCGTTTTCAGATCGACGGGCCGGTTAAAGATGTGATGTCTCCGGAACCCGTGGCGGAAAAATGGAGATCCTTCGGTTGGGATGTCCATGTAATTGATGGTCATAACATAAAGGAAATAATTGAAGCAATCCAGCAGTGTCAAAAAGTAACGGGCAAGCCCAGTATTATCATTGCCGAGACGGTTAAGGGCAAAGGGGTTTCCTTTATGGAGGACAAGGTGGAGTGGCACGGTGCCGCCCCCAAGCCCGGTGAAGTGGAAAAAGCTTTGCAGGAACTGGCGTAGGGAAAGGGGAGATGTAATATTATGACCGAAAAAATAGCCACCCGGGAAGCCTATGGAAAAGCTCTGGTGGAACTGGGCAGGGAAAACAGTGACGTAGTGGTATTGGATGCCGATCTGGCGAAATCTACAAAAACAATAAATTTCTACAAGGAATTTCCCGATAGATTTTTTGATATGGGAATAGCAGAGCAAAATATGATGGGCACCGCGGCGGGACTGGCCGCGGCCGGGAAGATTCCCTTTGCCAGTTCCTTTGCCGTGTTTGCCACCGGCAGGGTATATGATCAGCTTCGCAACAGTATCAGCTACCCGGCTTTGAATGTAAAAATAGGGGCCAGTCATGCCGGTATTACCGTGGGGGAGGACGGGGCTTCCCACCAGGCATTGGAGGATATTGCCCTTATGAGGGTGCTTCCCAATATGACGGTCTTTGTACCCGCCGACGGTCCCTCCACCGTAGCGGCGGTGAAGGCGGCGGCGGAAATAAACGGGCCGGTTTACATAAGACTGGGCCGCTCCAAAGTTCCTGTCTTGCACGGTGACGATATGGTCTTTACCCCCGGTAAAGCTATCAAACTGCGGGCCGGAAAGGATGTCACCATAATTGCCTGCGGCATTATGGTGGCCAAAGCATTGGAAGCCGCGGGGGAGCTGGAAAAGGAAGGTATTACAGCCTCTGTGTTGGACATGCATACCGTGAAACCCCTGGACGTGGGCGCCGTGATCCAGGCCGCCAAGGAGACGGGGGCGGTGGTTACCGCAGAGGAGCACAGTATAATCGGAGGGCTGGGCAGCGCCGTGGCGGAATTATTGGGAGAAACCGTTCCCGTGCCCTTAATGCGGGTGGGAATTCCCGATGTCTTTGGTGAATCTGGCAAGCCGGACGAGCTTGTGGAAAAATACGGGTTAACTGCATCCCATGTGGTGTCCGCAGTTAAGGAAGTTCTAAACAGAAAAGGTTAATATTGTAATTAATTCCCCCTTTTTAGGGGGTTTTGTTTTTTATAAAAGGAATTGGCCGCCGGGCGTCGAATTCTTGAGCCGAGGTGGATGTAGCAATGATTCAAATGTACAATGTTTCCAAAATATACGACAATGGTGTTAAAGCGTTAAATGATGTAACATTGAACATCTCTAAAGGTGAGTTTGTATTCCTGGTGGGTGCCAGCGGTGCCGGAAAAAGTACCTTGATCAAGCTTATTTGCCGGGAGGAGTTGCCCACAAGGGGACAAGTTCTTTTTTCCGGTAAAAATATCGTGCGTTACAAGGGAAGAGAGATCCCTTTGCTGCGACGCCGGATAGGCATGGTTTTCCAGGATTTTCGCTTGTTACCGCAAAAAACCGTTTTTGAAAATGTGGCCTTTGCCCTGCAAGTGGCCGGTGTGGGCAGGAAGGAAATCCGCAGATCCGTTCCCCCGGTGCTTAAAATGGTGGGATTGGAAAATAAGGCGGAAATGATACCTGCCGAGCTGTCCGGGGGGGAGCAGCAAAGGGTTTGCATCGCGCGGGCCATTATTAACAGGCCGCCCCTGATTATAGCCGATGAGCCCACGGGTAACCTGGATCCGGAAACCTCCTGGGAAATAATGAACCTGTTTTTGGACATAAACCGCAGGGGTACCACTGTACTGGTGGCTACCCATGCCTGGGGTATTGTTGATGATTTAAAACAAAGGGTAATCACCCTTTCCAACGGCAGCCTGGTAAAGGACGGCGAAAGGGGGGCCAGAGCCCTTTGACTTTTAACAATATCGTTTATTACTGGGCAGAGGCCTTTAAATCCCTGTACAGGAACAGCTGGCTTTCTCTGGCCGCGGTGGGTACTATTGTTATCTCTCTTTTTATACTGGGGAGTTCCCTACTATTGGTACTCAATGTTAATCACCTGGCGGACAGGGTGGAGTCCGGCGTGGAAATCAGTGTATATGTAAAAGAGGGTGTTAATGGCGAGGACCTGGTGGACCTGGGGGAACAGATACAACATTTGGGCGGGGTGGAAAGTGTTAATTTTATATCCCGGGAACGTGCGTTGGAGGAACTCAAAGAGAGTTTCGGGGAAAGGCAAGAAGCATTAACTGGTTTAGAAGAGAATAATACCCTGCCCGATTCGTACCGGGTTAAGGCCCTTTCCACTGAACTGGTACCTTCGGTGGCTAAAAAGATTGAAGGGCTGGCCGGAGTGGAGAATGTGCGCTACGGCCGCGGAGTGGTTGAAAGGTTGATGGTAATTTCCCAGTGGGTAAGAACAATGGGTATGGCCATTGTTGTTCTTTTGGGAATAGCTGCGGTTTTCCTCATTGCCACCACCATTCGCCTATCTGTTTATGCCCGGAGGCGGGAAATAGGGATCATGAAAATTTTGGGTGCCACCAACTGGTTTATACGCATGCCCTTTATGCTGGAAGGAATGCTGCTTGGCCTCTTCGGGGGGCTGATTACGGCGGGTGTAATTTATATGGGTTATCGCACACTGGTGGTGAGGGTAAACACCGCCCTGCCCTTTATGCAGTTAATTAGCCAGTCGGAAATGATTAATTACACTTTGTTGGGTATAGCGGCACTGGGTCTATTGCTGGGCTTGCTGGGGAGTGCCATATCGGTAAGGCGGTTCCTAAAAGTTTAATTACCCGTGGTCAGACCCTTAACTTATTAACTTATTTTCGCTAAAGGGAGAAGCCAAGTCTTTTTCATGAGATGTAGGCTTACCGTCAAAATATACTTTGTTTTTTTGGGGGGGGGGAGGAGATGCGGGTGGGTTCAGGTTTTACAAAAAAAGTTTGCATAATGGCACTGGCCCTGAGTATAGCGGGCGGGGGCCTGGGGATTGCATACGGTGATAACCTGGATCAATTACTGGAGCAGAAGCGCGCCGAGCTGGAAGAAACGAGACAGGAAGTACGCCAACAAAAAGAGACCGTTACCAGCTATACATCTCAGGTGGCGGCTTTGAATGCCAACATAAACCAAAAGGAACAGGAGATTCAGGCCCTCAATTCCAGGATGGACAAGGCAATAGCCGCCCTGCAAACCACCCAGGAGGAATTGGAGGAGACCGAGGCGGAGCTGAATGAAAAGGATGAGGTTTTGCGCAAAAGGGTGCGGGCCATGTATGAAAGTGGCCCCGTAAGTTACTTGGAAGTTCTTCTGGCTTCCGAAAGTTTTTCTGATTTTTTAAACCGGTATGAAATGCTTAAGTGGGTGGTGGCCAAGGATTCCCAGCTTATAGAGGAATGCCAGAAACAGAGGGATGAACTGGAGCAAAAAAAGAAAGGCCTGGAGGAACAGCGTAATGCCATTGCTTCACTGCTAAAGCGGCAGGAGGCGGTTAGGAGGGAACTGGCCGAACGTAACGAAGCCAAGCGTGTCCTGTTGGCTTCGGCCAGGGATAATCTTTCCCGGTACCAGGAAGAGGTGCGCCGCCTGGAAGAAGAGGAAGAGAGAATACTGCGGGCCATAGCCCAAAGAAACAGTGACAAGGAAATGCCCCGTGTTTCCGGCGCCTTTCAGTGGCCGTCTCCAGGGTATAGTAATATTACTTCCCCTTACGGGTACAGGATTCACCCCATTTTAAAAACTAGAAGATTACATACTGGAATGGATATCGCCGCCCCTATGGGGGCTAACGTGGTGGCGGCTCAAAGCGGCAGGGTGATAAGCGTTACCACCATGCAGGGTTATGGAAAAGTGGTTATGCTGGATCACGGAGATAACCTCACCACATTGTATGCTCATCTTTCCTCACAGCTGGTGAGTGCAAACCAGTGGGTTACCGCCGGTCAAACCATCGGCAAGGTGGGAAGTACGGGGTGGTCCACAGGCCCTCATTTGCATTTTGAGGTACGTGAAAACGGAAATCCTGTAAATCCCCGCAATTATATTTAAGGGAAAGTAAGCCATTTGCAAAAATCCCGCTGGGGCGGGATTTTTTGTTCGACGATTTATTTGTAATTTATGGTATGTTAAAGTAGTATAATAGCGTATACAGGTGAAACCCGAGAGGGGCAGGTGTTGACTATTTTTAGGAATCCTTACGGAAGAAGAAGTGGACGAGTCAAGACATTTTTTACTATAGTGGCAATCTTGGTATTTGTCGGCATTTTATTTGCCGGGGGTATAATGGCCACTAACTATAAGCACGCGGGCAACCTGATAAAAGTATATTCCCTGGTCAAGTCCCAATATTTAGAAGAGGTATCCACAACAAAACTTGTGGACGGGGCCATAAGCGGTATGGTGGAATCACTGGAGGATCCATATTCCGCTTATCTGGATGCCGAGACCTATTCCCATCTGCAGGAGCAGATTCGCGGTACCTTTGGCGGGCTGGGTATACTGGTGGGAATAGCGGACGATTATCTTACCGTAGTCAGGGCCTATGAGGGGACCCCTGCTCACGAGGAGGGCATCAGGGCCGGTGATAAGATAGAATCCATTGATGGCAAAGATGCCCGGGGAATGGATTTGGAAACCGCGGTGGGAATTATGCGCGGGCCTGTGGGGACAAAAATAGAGCTTTCTCTACTGCGGGAGGGCAGAGAAGAACCCCTGAAGGTAACCCTGACCCGCAGGGAAATAAGTGTGCCCACGGTGGAGGGGCGCATTATTGAGGATACAAAGATCGCGCATGTGGGAATTGCGCAGTTTAATGAAAAGACACCGGGGGAATTGGAGTCAACTCTGGGTAACCTGAAGGAACAGGGGATGCAAGCTCTGATTCTGGATCTAAGAAACAATCCGGGGGGGGAACTGGTGGCGGCCAAGGAAGTGGCCGATAAGTTTATCCCCGGGGGACCGGTGGTTACGGTGGATTACCGGGTGGGTAAAGATTATACCTACGAGGCTGATGAACAATGCCTGGATATACCTTTGGTGGTGTTGGTTAACGGAAACAGTGCCAGTGCTTCGGAAATTGTTGCCGGGGCCATTAAGGATACAGGGGTTGGAAAACTACTGGGCACTACCACCTTCGGCAAGGGGATTGTGCAAACAGTATTCCCGCTGGATAACGGTGCGGCCTTAAAACTTACAACGGCCCGGTATCTGACCCCCGAGGGGCATAACATCCACGGTAAGGGTATAGTACCGGATATAAAAGTTTCCCAGGGTTCTTTGGAAGGGGAGGATTTGCAGCTCCGGAAAGCGGTTGAGCTTCTGGAAGGATCTGTTTAGGAGTGAAAAAGTGTTTCCGTTCACCCAGGTAATTCCGGCAATTCTATTAAAAATGCTTACCATGCTGGTCCACCCCATTTTCTGGCTGGTGGTCGCCCTGGTGGGTTTGCAGTATAAGCGTATGGCATCAGTCAAAGAGGATTTTTTCGGTATGCGGGATGTCGCCATCGCCACGGTATTCGGTCTTGCCGGTGGGCTACTGGGCAGCCTGCTAATGATAGTTATAGGACTTACCCTGACGGAATCCGGATTAATGTACCTGTGGCCCGTGGCCATATTGTTAATGCTGATAAACGCCAGGTTTCTTTGCTTTGCCTATGGTTTTCCACCGGTAAATATACCCCAGGTGCTCGCCCTGGTTGCCATATTGCACATGGTGGAAAGCCTTCTTATTCTGGTCAGCGGTCACCTGGGTGCCGTTCCCGCTTATTTTAAGGATCGCCGGGGTAATGTGGTGGGAGGCTTTACCCTGCAAAAATTCTGGCCCATACCCATAGTTGCCCTGGCCGTAATCGGGGCGGGGGTCGCCGTGGGACAGGGAATAAATATGCCCGAATGGTGGCCCCTTCTCAAACCGGGAGTTGCGGGTGATCCCGATAATCTAGTCTATGCAATGATTGCCGTGGTGGCGGGGTTGGGCTACGGAGACCTGGCCATTGCCAGGAAACCCCAGGAAAAAAGCAAGCTTTCTTCCATTTTCCTGGCCGGGTACAGTATTATCTTGTTGGTGCTCGCCGTGGGGGCTGATACATCCCCTTTTTTAGCTCTGGTGGCCGCCCTTTTCTCCCCCCTGGGCCATGAAGCCGTAATTTATCTGGGGAGAAAATTGGAATTTACCGGAGAGCCCCTGTACGCGCCTCACCCCGAAGGACTGCGGGTGCTGGATGTGGTACCCGGTACCCGGGCATGGCGTGGTGGGATACGGTCCGGTGATGTACTGGTGGCCGTTAACGGTATTCCGGTAAAGAGCCGGGTGCAGTTTGAATACGCCTTGACCCTTTGGCCGGGTATGGTTGAGCTGGGATACATAAGCAGCGGGGAAGGTGTATATAAAAGGGAGCTGGTATCACCGCCCGAGCCGGGACAGCCCTTTGGCCTTTTACCCATCCCCGAGGGGCATGAAACCAATTACATGCAGCTGGAAACGGCAGGACCCCTGGGGCGCTGGTGGGGACAATTTTGGAAAAGAATGTCCGGGGAAAAGTAGGTGCTTGACAGCACTGAAACAACAAGGCTATAATCTGAACAAAGGAATCACGAAGATTCCAAAGAATTGACGTTTAGTGGCTGTTAATCAAATACCCTAAATCAGAAGCAGGGCCACGGAGGTCCGTCCGAAAAAGGACGTGTCATCCTTGGCTTTTTTTGCATTTACAGGCTTTTCCTTAAATGAATTTGGAGGTGATTCAGGTATGTGTGAAGCAAATGCATATATCCGTCAGGATGGGAAAGAAGAACTCTTCCTGGAAATGGTTGACCGCGTTACACCACACGAGGACGGGATAATGCTGGAAGATATTTTCGGCCGGCGCAAGATTGTAAAGGCTAAAATTGCCGAGTTGGCTCTAGTTGACCACAGGATTATACTGGAAAAGGAAGAGTAAACAAGGTAGATGTCCATGCCGCCGAAGGCGGCACCAGCAGAGGAATGAAAAAAGTAACTATATGACTTTAATGTACAGTGAATCACGTGTAAAGGAGCGGGCAGCACCCGGAGCGAATGACGGCAACGGCATGATACCTGTCGGAACAAAGGTCTTGGTAGCTTTGCCGTTGCGGGCGCAACTTCTTATGCACAAGAGCCAGTGTGTCAAATAATTACCTTTTAAACGAAACCACAAGAGAGTTTTTTCAAGGTAGATTTAATTTATACCTGCTCCCAAAAGGAGCAGGTATTTTTTATCTCTTCCACGAATTGGAGTAATTATCCAATCAATCATTGAGGGAATCAACCATTGTGAAAGAATTGTGCAAAGGTACCGGCTACAGTCGCAAGGTGATTGAAAAGGGTAGAAAGTATATTATTGCCCTGACACTAATTTTGACTGAGCCGGAATTGTCAGGTCTGAAGCATTTTACAACTTTTCCTCACTAAACAACAAGAAGGTGTTACCATGAAAGTTTCCGGTGTTGTAATGGAAGTAAACAAAAATAAGGACAGAGTGACCGTTTACACCAGTAATGGTCAATTTTTGGAGGTACCTGCACCGGGGCATGTTATCAATCCCGGTGAAATTATTGAAGTCTCTACAAAGGATACTAAAAAACATAAAAAGGTATATTTACAAGAGGTTTTCTACCCGCTGCCGCTGCGTTTTTGACTATATTTATGTTCCTGGGCATATATTTAACGGTATTTTCAGTTCCCGCATCGGCCTATGTAGCTCTGGACTTTAACCCCAGTTTGGAATTGAAAGTGGACCGGGAAGCCAGGGTAATGGAGGTGCGGTCATTTAATAAGGATAGTGAAAAGCTCCTGGATAAACTAGATTTGAAAGATGTTAATATATATAAAGCGGTAAAGCTGATTATGGAAAGAGCAGCATTAGAAGGGCTCATTGGAGAAGGCAGGGATAACTTGGTTATAGCTAGTATAGTGCCGGTGAAAGACCGGAATGCAGTGGATGAAAAGGATTTACAAGCGGTAATCGGTGATACCCTTAAGGAGAAAAAGGCTACTGGTTATGTTTCGGTCCACATGAGTAGTGAAAAGGAACGGGAAAAAGCTTTGAATGAAGGCTTGTCGGTAAATAGGTATATGGTCATGAAACGATATCGTGAACTGGGAAGTAATATTTCTGCCGTGGAAATAAACCACAGGAATATAGTGGAGTTGATGGAAAGTGCGGGGATGAGTTCAATGTTTGAGGGACGTCACTATGAGACAGAGATGAAAAAAGATAATGACCATATGCAAAATGATACCGGTATGTCAAGCCGCGAGAATGAAAATGGCCAGCAGAGCAGTATGTCGCGGGACAATGGTTCTACCAACGGTATAAGCATGCAGGGGGATAAAATGAATGACGGTTCTATGATGAATAACGATGTGAATGAACCTGGTGATAACAAACAAGATTCCTCTGATCTCAAGGGGCATGAAGGTGGGTACGGAGAGAATATGCGTGATGCTGGTCAAATAAATAAACATATGGGGAATGGACATTAATTAAACTTCTGAGGAGAGGTTTATCTGCAGGGGAAAAGCAAAATGCCGAAGCTTCAAATGGCCAGAAACAGTTCCAAATGGGTCCGCAAATGGATTACGAAACAATGCAGCAAAACCATGATGCCATGACTGACTACATGAAGGAAACCCATGGAACTCAGTTCAAAACTAAACAGGTTAAAGGGACAGTTGATGGGATGATGAGGGGTAGCAGCAATGGTATGACTTTGGGTCATAACCATGTTATGGGTTCCGGTAATATGGGAATGTAGTACAACATCTAAAGAAAAGTTAACGGGTAATGGATTGAAGAATCATAAAGGCATCTTAACATAAAGATAAGCCCTCAACGGAAATTGTTGAGGGCTTAAAGCTTTCGCTTTGGCCGAACCAGATGCCCTTCCGGATACCTTCCTTTGCCATGGAAAATTTAACTATATAATACTAATGGGTGCAATAAATGTGGTTATGTTACGCTATTTCCATTTTCCATTTCATTTAGCTCCCATGCCTTTAGTCCTGCTTCCCGGGCTTTATACAAAAGACCTATAAACCGTTTTTCAGTTGCGTTTAAATGATGAATAGCATAATCAATCATTTCATTATCTGCATAATTTAATGCATTTTTGGCCTGTTTCCAATCCTGCAGTGCTTCTTCCGCTTCGGCAACAATACCAGTGGGTTTCCTACGGTTTGGATTTAACCAGCTCAAAAAAACATTCCAGAGATGCTTTATCAACCGCGCAAGGTTATCGAACATAATTCCACCTCCGTCATTAATATTTATGCTGCCGGACAGGCATTAAGAAGTGTGAAATATAACATACTATGATGGAATGAAGAAGGTTCCTACACGGAGGTGTATTTAGTGCGCCGTTTTCATTTGGCGATAATCTTGGCAGGTATATTATTTGTTCTTAATGTGTCCGGGTGCGGGGGAGGCGGGCAAAGAAAGCCTGTGCAGTCACCGGCAAAAATTGCAGTTAGTCTGGCTGATTTAAACAGGGATGGTAACAAGACAATACAAAAGGTAATGAGGGAACGCGGGAAAGGGCAGCAATTGGATATTACCTTTATGGATGCAAAAAATGACCCGGCGGAGCAGGAAAAACATATTGATAAAATGGTTCAGGACAAAGTAAATGTTGCCGTAATCCAGTTCATTGACCCTCAGGTGGCCCCGCGGCTTGTGCAGAAGTTAAAACAGGAGAATATAAAAGTCATTTGCCTGGAAAACCTGCCGCTGAATGCTCCGGTGGACGGGTTCATAGCTTCTGATCATGCCCGCAGCGGGGAACTTCAAGTGAGATATGTTCAGGAGGCCCTAAAGGCGGCGGCCACGGGGGGAGGACAGGGCGGTGGCCAGCAACAGCAGGGAGGTCAGGGACAGCAGGGTGGTCAACAGGGGCAACAAGGCCAGCAGCAGCCAACCCAGGCTGTTGATCCGGCGGTGGCCTTTCAAATTCCCTCCCAACGCCCCTTGGATGTATTGATATTACAAGGGGATGAGCGGGATCAAATGGCCCGGGAGATAACCGCTCAAAATATTGAAGAAATTGAGGCCGATCCCAATTTAAATTTGTTGAAGTCGCAGGATCACCCCCGCTGGGATCCCTCCTTGGCCACAGCCACCCTCTCTGAACTAATGGCTGCAAAGCAACAGCCCGATGTAGTGCTGGCCAATGACAGTGCTCTGGCCATGGCGGCGGTGGACTTTTTTAAGCAAGCCGGTTTAGACAAGAGTATTATCACCGTGGGAGTGGGAGCGGACGAAAAATCATCATTAGCTATCGTTGCCGGGGAGCACGAAGGTGAAATTGATCCCGGACCTGAAATGCTTGGCAACTATGCTCTGGATGCAGCCAGTGACCTGGCTAAAAACGATCACTGGCAGTATGACCGCAGGGTGTATAACGGAGATTATGATATCCCGGCTAAAATTGTTCCCGTCCGCCTTATCGGAAGGAATAATATTTATCTCTTACAAGAGCGCTGGAAGGAAATCGAAAAGCAAATGCAACAACAGCAGCAGGGAGGCGGGGGCCAGCAGGGACAACAAGCTCAACAAGCCCAGCAAGGGGGACAAGGGCAGCAAAGTGGTGGCAGCCAGGGAGGCGGCCAGCAGCAGGGGGAACAGAGCGGTGGCCAGCAGCAAGGAGGAGGGCAACAAGGTGGCCAACAGGGACAAGGTGGAACTACTGTAAAAATAACCACCGAGGAAGGAAAAACGATGGAAGTTCAAATAGAAGGAACCATTAAAAGTATTGAAAGCACCCAGGGGGGACAGGGCCAGCAAGGGGGCCAGCAGCAAGGCGGCCAGGGAGGCGGCTAACTACTGGAGCGGAGTGAGCTCATACAATCAAAATGTCCGAGTAAGCGAGCGCAGGGTGCTGCCCGCTCCGGCGAAATAATTATCGATCAAAGATAGTTAAACTACGAGAAAGTTTTTTCAAGGTAGAAGTCTACTAAAATGAATTTATTGTATTGACCGTATACCATGGTACATGGTAAAGTTAATATAACTAGAATGAGTCTTAGGAAGAGTCAGGCGGTTGGGATGACACTCACCAGAATGACGGCTACGGCAGCTATCTGTAGTCCATTGGGGGCATATGCCCTGGATATTCTGGTACACCTATGTGGTGGCCCTATGGCAAGGGCGAGTCGCTAAGAAGCATCCCCCTAAGATACGACCTAAGCAGGCTGAAAAGTCTGCTTTTTTTCTTTTATTTGTTAGATGGTTGGACGGTGGGGTTTTTAGTAGTGAAGATTAATAGATTTATAGAAAAGATGTTTATAGCCAGTGGATTAGATGATCAGCGGAAATAGATAGTATTTTTGCTTAGGAGGGTCAGGGTTAATTTCCCTGTCTTTTTTTATTCCAGGGGTTATGCCTTTAAAAAAAGAAGGATTTGTTAAGTAATCATAGAAAGATTGAATCTTTACGGGTGTGTTATAATATAACTGTTAGTTTTTGTAATCAAAAGAGAAAAGGGGGTCCTCCCCTTTTTGTTAGTTAGAAGGTGGTTTTATGGAATTTAAACTGCATTCTGTTTATGAGCCAAAGGGGGATCAACCCCGGGCTATAGAACAATTAGTTGACGGCATTGAAAAGGGATACCGTCACCAGACGCTTTTGGGAGCCACCGGTACCGGGAAAACTTATACCATGGCCCAGGTGATTCAACACCTGCAGCGGCCTACACTGGTACTGGCACCGAACAAGACGCTGGCTGCCCAGCTTTGTGGTGAATTTAAGGAATTTTTCCCGGAGAATGCCGTGGAGTATTTTGTTAGCTATTATGATTACTACCAGCCCGAGGCTTATGTGCCACATTCAGATACTTATATTGAAAAAGATGCTTCAATTAACGATGAAATAGATAAACTGCGTCACTCCGCCACCTGTGCGCTGTTCGAGCGACGGGACGTTATTATTGTGGCCAGTGTTTCCTGTATTTACGGCCTGGGTGACCCGGAAGAGTACAGCACCCTGGTATTGTCGCTGCGCCGGGGCGGTACTTACGACCGGGACGCCGTGTTACGCAAGCTGGTGGACATCCAGTATGAGCGAAACGATATTAATTTTACCAGGGGCAAATTCAGGGTGCGGGGAGATGTTGTGGAGATATTCCCCGCGGGCAATGCCGAGCATGCTATAAGGGTGGATTTTTTTGGCGACGAGGTGGACCGCCTGGTGGAATTTGATGTGTTAACCGGTGAAATAATCGGTGACCGCCAGCACGTCTCCATTTTCCCGGCCAGCCACTATGCCACTTCCCGTGAGCGCTTGGAAGCGGCACTGCAGTCCATCGAGGCTGAGCTGGAAGAACGGCTGGCTTATTTGAACAGCCAGGGGAAGCTACTGGAGGCCCAGCGCCTGGAACAGCGTACACGGTATGACATGGAAATGATGCGGGAAATGGGATTTTGTCAGGGAATTGAAAACTATTCCCGGCACATTACCGGGCGGGCCCCGGGGGAACCGCCCTATACATTACTGCATTATTTCCCGGAAGATTTTTTGATCTTTACCGATGAATCCCACGTGGCAATTCCCCAGGTGCGGGCCATGTATGCCGGTGACCGGTCACGGAAGCAGTCACTGGTGGAATACGGTTTCCGCTTGCCGTCGGCATTTGACAACCGCCCCCTTACCTTTGAGGAATTCGCACAAAAAATTAACCAGATTATATATGTATCCGCCACTCCGGGGGATTATGAGCTGGAACAAAGCAGCCAGGTGGTGGAACAAATTATCCGGCCCACCGGTCTGGTTGATCCTGAGATTATGGTGCGTCCCACCAAGGGGCAAATCGACGATCTCCTGGGGGAAATTAAAAAGCGGGTTAAGGAAAAGGAAAGGGTTCTGGTTACAACTTTGACCAAGAAAATGGCCGAGGACCTCACCGATTATTTCCGTGAGATGGGAGTTAAGGTGCGCTATATGCACTCGGACATCAATACCATTGAGCGCATGGAAATAATAAGGGACTTGCGCCTGGGCAACTTTGATGTGCTGGTGGGAATCAACCTTTTGCGGGAGGGTCTCGACCTGCCCGAGGTGAGCCTGGTGGCAATTTTGGATGCCGATAAAGAAGGTTACCTGCGCTCGGAGCGTTCCTTGATTCAGACCATTGGTCGTGCGGCCCGTAATGTGCACGGGCAGGTGATAATGTATGCCGATAAAATTACCGATTCCATGTCCAGGGCTATAGGTGAAACGGAACGCCGCCGTGCCAAGCAGATGGAGTTTAATGAAAGACACGGTATTACTCCCCAGACCATCAAAAAGGCGGTGCGCGAGGTTATTGAGGCCACCAGGGTGGCCGAACCGGAAACACCTTATATTGCTAAACCGGATAAAAAACTCACCAAGAAGGAGATCAAGCAGCGCATAGCCGGTATGGAGAAGGAAATGCAGCAGGCCTCACGTAAATTGGAATTTGAAAAGGCCGCCCAGCTGCGGGATATGATTATAGAATTGCGGTTGCAGCTCAAGGGCGTAAAATAATTCAAGTTTTTGGTGACTGTCACCAAAAACTTGAGTTATTGATAAAAGTGGAGGAAAGATTATGCTTGATAAAATAAAAGTAAAGGGTGCCAGGGTTCATAACTTAAAGAATATAGATATTGAAATTCCCAGGGATAAGTTTGTGGTTATAACCGGGCTTTCCGGGTCCGGTAAATCATCGCTGGCCTTTGATACCATTTACGCTGAAGGGCAGAGGCGTTATGTGGAATCGCTCTCGGCTTATGCCCGCCAGTTTTTGGGACAAATGGATAAGCCCGATGTTGATTATATTGAAGGACTTTCTCCGGCCATTTCCATTGACCAGAAAACAACCTCCCACAACCCCCGTTCCACGGTGGGGACCGTTACAGAAATTTATGACTACCTGCGCCTTTTATTTGCCCGGGTGGGGCGGCCCCATTGTCCCACCTGCGGTGAGCCCATTGCCCGGCAGACGGTTCAGCAGATGGTGGATCGCCTTTTGGAACTCCCCGAGGGGACAAAGCTGCAGATACTGGCCCCGGTGGTGAGGGGCAAAAAGGGTACCCATATCAAGATACTGGAGTCCATACGCCGGGACGGCTTTGTACGGGTGCGGGTTGATGGCGAGGTAATGGATGTAAACGATGAAATTGAACTCAACAAAAACCAGAAGCATACCGTGGAAATTGTGGTGGACAGGGTGATCATAAGGCCCGAGTCAGCCCGGCGCCTGGCCGATTCCCTGGAAACAGCCCTGAAGCACAGCGGGGGTCTGGCCGTTGCCGCCGAGGTGGGCGGGGAAGAAATAATGTTCAGTGAGCTTTTTGCCTGCGTGGACTGCGGGTTCAGTGTACCGGAAATCGCTCCCCGCTTGTTTTCCTTTAACAGCCCGTACGGGGCTTGTCCCGAATGTACAGGGTTGGGTTTTCGAAAGGAAGTTGACCCTGAATTAGTTATTCCCGACCGTCGCAAATCAATTGCCGGCGGGGCAATAGAGGGTTGGATGCGCAGCAGCAACTCTTACCGCTATTTGGAGGCGGTGGCCAACAAGTATAATTTTAGCTTGGATGTTTCGGTGCAGGATATGGCGCCCGGGGATTTGGACAAAATCCTTTATGGAACCGGGGGGCAGCCCGTGGATGTGGAGCTTCTTAATTCCATGGGCATGAGGCACCGTTATCGCACTCCCTTTGAAGGTGTAATCAACAACATGAACCGGCGTTACCGGGAAACGACTTCCGAATACCAGCGGGAGGAAATTGAAAAATATATGAGCACAAGGCCCTGTCCCGCCTGTAAAGGGGCCAGGCTAAAACCCGAAGCCCTTTCGGTTAAGGTGGGGGGCAAGGCTGTTAATGAAGTGAGCGCAATGTCGGTATTGGAGGCCCGGGAATTCTTTGACCGGCTGGAACTTACCCAGCGGGAAAAAATGATCGGTCGCCAGGTACTCAAGGAAATACAGGAGCGCCTGGGATTTTTGGTTAACGTGGGGCTGGACTACCTGACAATGGACCGGGCGGCGGGAACCCTCTCCGGCGGAGAGGCCCAGCGTATCCGCCTTGCCACTCAGATAGGCAGCGGGCTAATGGGAGTGCTTTATATACTGGACGAGCCCAGTATTGGACTGCACCAGCGGGACAACCAACGCCTGCTGGAAACATTGCTGCACCTTAGGGATGTGGGCAATACCTTAATCGTGGTGGAGCACGATGAAGATACCATACGCACTGCCGATCACGTTATCGATATCGGCCCGGGAGCGGGGATGCAGGGCGGTGAGGTGGTGGCCCAGGGAACCGTGGAGAATATTGTGAATGTTCCCCAGTCCCTGACAGGCCAGTATCTCAGCGGGAAAAAATACATTCCCCTTCCCGTTATGCACAGAAAGGGTAACGGTCAGGAAATTGAAATTATAGGGGCTAAGGCCCATAACTTAAAGGAAATAGATGTAAAATTCCCTCTGGGTAATTTTATTTGCGTTACCGGTGTTTCCGGTTCCGGCAAGAGCACCCTGGTCAATGAGGTGCTGTACAAGACACTGGCCCAGAAACTATACAGGTCCAAGGTTAAACCAGGAGAATGCAAAGACATCCGGGGGTTGGAAAACCTGGATAAGGTTATAAAGGTTGACCAGTCTCCCATAGGCCGTACCCCGCGCTCCAATCCCGCCACTTACACCGGAGTCTTTACGGATATTAGGGATCTTTTTGCCCAAACGCCGGAATCCCGGGTGCGGGGTTATAAACCCGGGCGCTTCAGCTTCAATGTTAAGGGCGGGCGCTGCGAGGCCTGCCAGGGTGACGGTATCATAAAAATAGAAATGCACTTTTTACCGGATGTATATGTACCTTGCGAGGTCTGCAAAGGAAAACGCTATAACCGGGAGACCCTGGAGGTTTACTATAAGGGAAAAAGTATAGCGGATGTACTGGATATGACCGTGAACCAGGCGGTGGAGTTCTTTCAGCACATACCTAAAATTTACCGCAAATTAAAAACCCTGCAGGATGTGGGACTGGGTTATATTCGCCTGGGCCAGCCGGCTCCGGAGCTTTCCGGCGGGGAGGCCCAGCGGGTTAAACTGGCCACGGAACTCTCCAGGCGTTCCAACGGGCGAACCTTTTATATACTGGACGAGCCCACCACCGGATTGCACATTGCCGATATACACCGGCTTTTAAATGTATTGCATAGAATGGTGGATGCCGGTGATACCGTGCTGGTGATCGAGCATAACCTGGATATTATCAAAACCGCCGACTATATTGTGGATCTGGGTCCCGAGGGGGGCTACCGGGGGGGCGAGGTTGTGGCCACCGGAACGCCGGAAGAAGTGGCGGCGGTACCGGAATCCTACACCGGGCAGTACTTGAAAAAGGTTCTCCAGTCCGGTATCAGCGAGCCCTTGCTGAAGGCAACCGCCTTCGAGGCATAATCAGGGACAGGGTGATGAAATTGGCATTGAGAGAAAAGTTGAAACATTTGCCGGATAAACCCGGAGTTTATATATTTAAGGACAAAAACAGCGATGTAATATACGTGGGTAAAGCTATATCCCTTAAAAACAGAGTGCGCAGTTATTTCCGTAAGGATGCGCAGAAACTGCCCAAGGTGGCGGCCATGATGAAAAGGGCGGCCGACCTGGATTACATGATTACGGATTCCGAAGTGGAAGCGCTAATCCTGGAATCCAATTTAATCAAGGAATACCGCCCGCGATACAATGTGTTTTTACGGGATGACAAGAGCTATCCCTTTATAAAGGTTACATTACAGGAGAGTTTCCCCCGGGTATTTCGAACCCGGCGGCTGGTAAAGGACGGGGCCCGTTATTTCGGTCCCTATACCCGGGTAGGCGCAGTGGATGAAACACTGCGCCTTTTAAAAAAGCTTTTCCCCTTTCGTTCCTGCCGGCAGAAGGAACCTGTGAACAAGGGACGTCCCTGTTTAAATCACCATATAAAAAGATGCCTGGGTCCTTGCTGCGGGCTGGTGAGCAAAGAAGACTATCGTGAAATGGTGGACCAGGTAGTTTTATTTTTAGAGGGCCGGCAGGGGGAAGTGGTTAAAAACTTAAAGACCCGTATGGAAAAGGCCGCGGAGAATTTGGAGTTCGAAAAGGCGGCGGAATTAAGGGACCAGCTGCAGGCCGTAAAGGAAGTGGTGGAAAAACAGAAGGTGCTTTCCTCGGGGCAGGAGGATCAGGACGTAATTGCCATGGCCCGGGGGGCAATGGCGGTATGTGTAATGATATTCTTTGTCCGTGGCGGTAAACTCATCGGCAGGGATCATTTCATTTTGGACGGGACAGAGCACCTGGAACGGGCAGAAATTATTACGTCCTTTGTGAAGCAGTATTACCACCGGGCGGAATTTATCCCCAGGGAGATACTGGTTGAAACCCTTATGGAGGAAGAAGTGGATGTACTTTCCCGCTGGCTTGCGGAAAGGCGCGGCGGCAAGGTGTACATAAAGGTACCCCGCCGGGGTGAGAAAAAGAAACTGGTGGAAATGGCGGGGAAAAACGCTTTGCTGGTTTTACAGGAAGAGGAGGCCGGGAGGCTGTCCCGCCGGGATGATATCGCCAGGGCCCTGGGAGAATTGGCGGAAACCCTGGGGCTGGAGGAGTCTCCCAAGCGGCTGGAGTGCTATGACATTTCCAATATTCAGGGAAGCAGTACGGTGGCATCCATGGTGGTTTTCGAAGAGGGCAAACCGGCAAAGGACCAGTACCGCAAGTTTAAGATAAAAACCGTACAGGGGCCCGATGACTTTGCCTCCATGCGCGAGGTTATCAGCCGGCGTTTCAGCCGGGCCGGGGAAGAACGGGAGCTCATAGATTCCGGGCAGTTATCCACCAGGGAGGCCAAATTTTATCGCCTGCCCCAGATGGTGCTTATAGACGGGGGAAAGGGGCAACTTTCAGCCGCGGTGGCGGCCATGCGGGAAACAGGCTTCGACTACATCCCGGTTTTCGGTTTGGCCAAGGAGGAGGAATTAATCTTTGCCCCGGGGCGGGCGCAGCCTTATTACCTGCCGCGGGATTCCAAGGCGCTGCACCTGGTGCAGCGCCTGCGGGATGAAGCTCACCGCTTTGCCGTAACCTATCACCGGCAGGTGCGGGACAAAAAGACTCTGCGCTCGCTGCTGGATGATGTAGAGGGCATCGGTCCCAAAAGACGCAGGGAGTTACTCAAGGCCTTTGGGAGCATTGAAGAAATAAAAAAGGCCACCCCGGAAGAACTGGCGGCGGTACCGGGAATGAACAATCGTGCCGCCCGGGCGGTATACTCCTTCTTCCGGCGGGAGGGGTAATATCCTCAACGCAACCGGGAATAGGCTTGCATAAGATCCCGGTAAACCTGCTGGTTTACCTCGGCGAATTCCCGGTTTTTCTTGCGTAAAACATAGGCCGGGTGGAAAATGGCCGTTAGGGGAATACCGTTATAGGAGAACCACCGGCCCCGGGCCATAGTGATACCAGGAGCGTCGGAAACAAGAGCCTTTAAAGCCACCGCCCCCACGGCAACCATCATCCTGGGCTTAATCATTTTTATTTCCCGGTTCAAATGCGTTTCAATACAGGTCCGGCATTCATGGGATTCCGGAGTGCGATTGTTACGGGGGCGGCACTTTAAAACATTGGCGATGTAAACCTGCTCCCTTTTAAGGGGCATTTTCTCCAACCACAGGGTAAGGGCGGTTCCCGCAATTCCAATAAAGGGAATTCCGAATAAATCCTCATGCTCCCCCGGTCCTTCACCCACGAACATAATGGGAGTGCTGGGGTTGCCGTGACCGGGCACCCTCCTGGTGGCACCCTCTTGGTGAATGGGGCACTGCCGGCATCCCCGGGGAACCTGGCATTCACCGCAGTCCGCGTTTTTTGTAATATCATCTATCAATACCGAATGGGCCATCATTCTGGCCTGCTTGGCTACAGCCTTCTTTACGGATTCAGGCCGGTAGCCGTTTTGTACCAGCCGGCGGGTAAAGTTTATCACACCCCAGAGGAATAATTACCACACCCGGATGTAAAAAACCTTCCGGGTTTCACACGCGCAAAAAAAGGACCTTCCAAGGGATTAGTTGGGAAGGTCCTATAATAGGGGGTACTACTATTTAAACAGGACATCTAAAGATATCTCCAGTCCTGTGAGTACGCTGGAAACAATATCTCCGCCCGAGTAAATTTCGGGTTCGCTGTAATCCTGATTATTCTTCAATCTAAATACCATTTTTAAACATAAAAGTAATAAAGGGTTACATCTTTGGCCCGCCTCCGGGTTTTTACCCGAATCTGTTGAGTCCGTTACCCTTTTGTTACCCTTTTCAGGGGGGGAGGGTTGCTCCGGGTGCGGGCTGTTCGGCTTTAGGATTCCCTTTCCCGCCGGCGTTAGCGCCGGGAGCCTTTTTGCCACCCTGTTCCGGTAAAGTCCCGCCGGGGTCTTTGGGGGTATTCGCTTTGGCGGGGGAAGCCTTGGAATTTGAATCTTTCATTTCCCGCCCCCGGGGGTTCTTTTTGGTTTTTTGGGGGCCCTTAGGGACAGAATTATCCTTTACTGCCTTCCATTTTGCCGCGGCACTTTGGGTGAGTACAGTTTCCACTTCGTGATTTTTCCGGACAATATTGCTTATGCTCTGCGAGTTAATTTGCTCCGGGTCGATTTCCAACCCCTTCTCCTTGCTCTTATTCCAGAGGAAATACTTTGCCGCAGACATCCCTTTGTCCCGGGCCTGCTCCCTTTCCTCCTTGTTTACCTGTACCACATAAACATTCACCGGCTCCTGATTGTTTTCCAGCTGTTCCCGGGTACAGGAAAGCACCTGCTCTTCCAGTTTAATATTGGAGCTTGTTTCCCTTTGCGGGGAATTGACGGTGGTGCTGATCATAATATGGGAAGTGGAGCTGTTTAGATATCCCTTTTCCCGGCATTCATTGATCACGGCAGTCACCGCTTCCTTGAGGGGAAGACCCTTCAGGGAAAGATCCTGTAAAACTTTACCGGCATCCTCATTTTCCGGTTCAGCGTCAATAACTCTAAGATCCTTATCCAATGCCAGTTCCAAACTGGGGTTGATATCCATTCCCACATAGGCATAGACACCGGGGACCAAAGCTTCTTTCAGCAGTGATGCCGAGAACAGTACAATCATCAATACAGAGGCAACCAGGGCCAATAACCTTTTGTTGCCCGGGCGGATTATATCGCTATCCTGGAAGGTTATTTCCTGGCCCGGTCGTGCCGGTGCCCTTCTCTTTACTTCCCGGAATTCAAAATCTCCCGTCATTAATATCAGGCTGTGGGGTTTAACTTTAAAAACCGTACCCTTACGCGCCATAATCATCGCATCCCTTCGCCACCCCAAGGATGTAATCCCTTAAATAAACGCTGGAACTGTTAAGGGCAATACACACTGCTATAATATACTTTCGGTGCCGCTGTATGGTTTTGGGGTTACAGCGAAATTTTAATAACAGGTTTTTGAACGGCAAGCTTTTACGGCGCTCAAAACGGGCCAGCAGCACGGGGTCATTGATTACGTGCCGCGCCATGGCGATTGCCTTACAACGTGTATCCCTGTGCTTCGGTGTTTCCTTCACCAGATCCTCCAGGGAGATATTAAATTCCTTTAGAGTTTCCTCAAACCACTTGATATCCTCCGCCAGCTCTTCTTGAAAATCCATATTACCATCATTTTCAAAAGGAATATCGGGGATGTTTTCTACGTTAATTTCGGTTTTATACCTGGCATTGCTCCTTACCATATCAATCAATCGTCTTTTAATTACCTGACTGGCAAAGGAGGAGAAATGAGCCCCTTTTTCCGGGTTGTATTTTTCCGCGGCTTCGTTAAAAGCCAGCAGGGCTGTACTATAAGCGTCGGTTCCAGTAATATCACAGTTTTCCCGGGTGTAACTTCTTGCCATTTTGGCAATATACCCTTGATAACTGGCGATCAGTGTTTCCCGGGCAGTTTCATCGCCCTGCTGCAGGCGTTTTATGAGGTCAATCGTATTATCTTGTCCGTTTTGCATAGGCCCTCACTTCCTGCACCGAGAATAAAGCTGTAAATTATGTAGAAAAGGGGTCCCGGTATAATATTCGTTAAGGGGAACCGGGTTTGGGGGTAAATGATTTCGGTAAAAGAAGAAATTATGAGCGTTATTTCTTTGCCGGTCCTTTTCGGTCCTGTAAAATATATACTATAATAACCCTGAGGTAAATAGGATATAGCTTGGAGGAATATATTACAAAATGTTTAAATTGCTGGCATTGGATCTGGATGATACACTTTTGGGAAAGGATTTGCAGGTCTCGGAGAGTAATAAGAAACTATTGGCAAAATTAATGAAAAAAGGAGTACATGTCACCCTGGCCACCGGGCGCATGTTTCGCTCCAGTCTCCCCTTTGCACGGGAATTGAACATAAAAGCCCCGCTGATTACTTACCAGGGAGCATTGGTAAAACATTCTCAAACCGGCGAGGTGCTTTTTCACCGGCCGGTACCCCTGGACCTGGCCCTGGACATCATAGAACGGGTAGGAAAGTACGGGTATCATATTAATATTTATCTTGATGATTTTCTCTACGTGGCTGAAGACACCCCGGAGGGTAGGCGTTATGCCGCCCTTTCCCGCATACCCCTGGAGGTTGTGGGTGATTTGGGGCATTTTTTACAAACGAGACGGGAAGATCCAACCAAAATACTGGTGGTATCCGGTGAAGAACTTCTGGATGAACTGGCGGCGGAGCTAAAGCCTGTGTATGGAAATAAACTCCATATCACCAAATCCAAACCCCATTTCCTGGAATTCTCCCATCCCTCGGCCACAAAGGGCCATGCTTTAAAGGCGGTTGCAGATTATTATGGAGTTGCCCGGGAAAAAGTAATGGCAGTGGGGGACAGTTATAATGACCTGGAGATGATAGATTGGGCAGGTCTGGGTGTAGTTATGGGCAACGCCCGGCAGGAAATAAAAGACCGGGCGAACTACGTAACCCTATCCAATGAAGAAGACGGTGTGGGACACGCCATCCGCAAGTTTATTCCGGGCATTGAGTAAAGAGTATAATCATATTATTTGAAGTATATCTTATAAAAAGCCTTACCACGGCTAAAATTGAATAGGAGGTGAACAGCCCGGTTTCTAACCGGGCAGCCATGACAAATATTGAAACAATGTTAAACGATCACCAAGCAATGTATAAAGTCGACAGTATGGATATGTTCAAAGCCCTGTGGGGCCTCCCGGAACAATGCCAGGATGCATGGCGCCTGGGTATGGAAAGCCCCCTTCCCCAGGCTGCAGCTGTCAGTAATGTTTTGGTTACCGGTCTCGGGGGTTCGGCCATAGGGGGAGACCTTTTAAGGGTTTATTCCTCCGGTAAAATGTCCGTTCCCGTAGCGGTTAATCGTGATTATCTACTGCCGGAGTATGTGGACGAGAGTACCCTTATTTTCGCCATAAGTTATTCCGGTAATACCGAAGAAACTTTGAGCGCTTATGAGGAAGCCCGCCGCCGGGGAGCCTCCATAATGGCCCTTACCACCGGCGGTAAGTTGAAGCAAATGGCGGAAAGGGACGGGGTCCCGGTATTGGAAATACCCGGAGGGCTTGCTCCCCGTGCCGCCACAGGGTATCTTTTCCTGCCCATGCTTGCCGTTCTGCAGCGTATGGGGCTGCTGCAGGGGGTAGAGGGTGAGATAGACGAGCTGGTGCGTTGTTTGCAAGAAATACGGGAGAGTTTAAAGCCCGAAAGTCCCCTGGAGAGCAATCTTGCCAAGCAGCTGGCCCGGAATTTACATAACCGCATACCGGTTATTTGGGGGGCAAGCGGTACCACCGAAGTGGTGGCACAGCGTTTTAAGGGGCAAATAAATGAAAATACAAAGGCCCCGGCATATTGGAATGTATTTCCGGAACTAAACCACAATGAGCTGGTGGGTTTTGAAGTACCCAAGGAACTATTGGAGAAATTGCATGTGGTCATTCTCAAGGATGCGGGGGATCACCCCCGGGTGAAAATCCGCATGGATATTACCAAAGGAATAGTGGCCAAAGTGGTTTCCGGGGTTAACGAAATCAAATCCAGCGGGGAAGGTATGCTGGCACGGATATATTCATTGATTTACACGGGTGACTATACCAGTGTTTACCTGGCCACCATGTACGGTGTTGATCCCGGGCCGGTAAAAATTATAGACTATTTGAAGACAGAGCTGGCCGGAAGATAGTTTTGATCGGCTATAAAATAATATCGGATTGGCATACCCACACCCGTTACAGTGACGGTAGGGGTACCGTGGAAGAAAATGTGCGGGCTGCCGCGGCAAAGGGTCTTTCACAGGTGGCCATTACCGACCACGGTCCCCGCGGTTTTTTTATAGGAGTGAAAAGCGCTCAAACTTACCTGGATATAAAAAGGGACATAGAAGCGCTGCAGGGATTATATCCTGTCCGCGTACTTTTGGGTGCCGAGGCAAACGTTACCGGCATTGCCGGGGAAATAGATATACCGGAGGATATTGCCAGGGAGTTGGACATCCTCCTGGTGGGACTGCATCCCCAGGCGTTGGCGGAGTCACTGGGCGAAAATCTGGGGTGGATGCTGCCAAACTTTCTGGGCCGGATAAACAGCTCCCTTAGAATGCGGATGCGTAACTCCAATACAGAAGCTCTGGTGAATGCTATGTACAGTCACCCGGTGAATATAGTAACGCACCCCGGCCTGATGATGGAAGTGGATTTGGATGAAATTGCCAAGGCTGCGGCCAAAATAAATTGTGCTATGGAAATTAATACGGGACACGAATATAATAAGGACAAGGTAATAAAGGCAGCACTCAACCATGGAGCACCCCTGGTGGTTAACAGTGACGCCCATTACCCCGGTACCGTGGGGGAGGTGGACAAGGGTGTGGAGCTGTTGACCCGGTGGGGGGTTCCTGTTGAGCAGGTATTAAATGCAATTCCAATTTCCAATATCCGCTCTTAGAAAGGGGTAATGAGTTGTCCAAATTAGTTATTGTTACGGGTATGTCCGGAGCGGGAAAATCGACGGCTGTTCAGATTCTGGAGGATTTAGGCTATTTTTGTGTGGATAACTTGCCCCCCACTTTAATACCAAAATTTGCCGAAATGTGTGCACAATCCGCGCAGACAATTAATAATATAGCATTAGTTGTTGATATCAGGGGTGGATCCTTCTTTAATGCCCTGTTTGAAGTATTATCCCAATTGGAACAGCAGGGAGTAGAGTTTGAAATACTTTTTCTCGAGGCCTCGGATGAAACATTGGTGCGGCGTTATAAGGAAAGCCGCCGCCGCCACCCCTTGGGTAATCACGGGGAAATACTGCGCAATATACGGGAGGAAAGATCCCGGCTGGAAGATCTCAGGGGAAGAGCCAACAAGGTAATAGATACCTCCAACCTTACCAATCAACAGTTGAAGGAGGAAATTAGCAGTCTTTTCGGACACGGAACCGACAGGGGTTCCCAATTGTTTATAACCGTTATTTCCTTTGGTTATAAATACGGAATACCCCTGGACAGTGACTTGGTAATTGATGTGCGTTTTTTACCCAACCCGCATTATATTGACGAATTGCGCCCCCTCAGCGGGAACGATGCCAAAGTGCAGGAGTATGTAATGGATTCCGATGTTACCAGGGAATTCATGACCAAGTTTTGTGACCTTATTGAGTTTTTAATCCCCAAATACGTAAAAGAAGGTAAAACCACACTGATGATTGCCATTGGGTGCACCGGCGGGATGCACCGTTCAGTCACACTGGCCAACCGGGTTGGGGATATATTGGTCAATAAAGGTTACCGGGTCACGGTGCGGCACAGAGACGTAAACAAAAATTAAAATTTAAAAGTATTTAAACCATTGGAGTGTTTAAAAAGTGATTTTAACCATGGTTTCCGTTTCAGCGGGTAGGGGTTGATTGTTTATGAATTTGATTAAATGGTTATACCCCGGAATGAAGGTTAAGCGATGGTTGGTGCTGGGGCTGGCCGGGTTATTCCTGGTGGTAAGCGGGATTGTTCTTTTGATAGGTTATAAATGGCCGGGTATATCGGACTTCTTTGAAACGGCAAGTATCTTTCCCGGTGGATTATTGCCCGCGGGAATATTGGGTTTATTTACGGGCATAGTTTTGATTTGGCTGGGTTTGTCCAGGGCTTTTCTCTCAGTTGTGGAACCCCTGGATTCCGGGGACAGGGTGGTGGATATGGTATTCAACCGCCGGCAGCTGCAGCGGGGACCAAAAATTGTAGTCATCGGGGGCGGAACGGGCCTGTCTACTTTGCTGCGGGGTTTAAAGGAATATACCTCCAACCTCACCGCCATAGTAACCGTGGCGGATGACGGGGGCAGTTCCGGGCGTTTGAGGGGAGACCAGGGTATGCTGCCCCCGGGGGACGTGCGAAATTGCCTGGTAGCCCTGGCGGATAAGGAGCCCTTCATGGAACAGCTTCTACAGTACAGGTTTCCCTCCGGAGAACTGGCCGGTCATAGCATGGGGAATCTGCTGCTTGCCGCTTTGAATAATATCAGCGGCAGCTTTGACGGTGCCATAAAAGGCTTGAGCCGGGTGCTGGCCGTTAGGGGGCAGGTGCTTCCGGTTACCCTGGAGGATGTAAGTCTCTGCGCGGAAATGGAAGACGGGGAGATTGTTTGCGGAGAGTCCCGTATTCCCGGCACCGGAAAAAGAATCAAACGAGTCTTCCTTAAACCGGAAACATGTTCCCCCGTGGATGAGGCTTTAAAGGCCATCAGCTGTGCCGATGCCGTTGTGTTGGGTCCCGGTAGCCTTTATACCAGTGTCCTTCCCAACCTGCTTGTAAAGGGTATGCCCGGGGCGCTGGCCAAATCCAACGCGGTGAAAATATATGTTTGCAATGTAATGACCCAACCGGGTGAGACCACCGGTTATACTGTGTCGGAGCATATAAAGGCCATTATTGATCACGCCGGTCCGGTGGTGGATTGGACCCTGGTGAACCAGGAAGTAATTCAGGGCCGTCCCTTAACCAGGTATAAGAAGGAAGGGGCAGCACCTGTAAAGATTGACGAAGATGAAATTGCCAAACTTAATGTGCGGTTGCAAAAGGGTGATCTTCTGCAGGAAGGTGATATGGTAAGGCATCACCCCGACCGCCTGGCCCGGCATATAATGCACCTGGTAATGCTGTACAGGGACAATGATGAGCGGGTTATCCCCCTTGATGTCTATGGCGGCAGATCCAGAACGGAAGACAAAAGAGTCGTAACAGGACCTTAAGCCGGGGGCCAGACCCCCAGCTTACGCAGAAAACCACCGGGGCGCCCGCGCACAGAAAGTAAAGTAATTCAACAATAGGTGCCTGGTCCCATTTCCTTGAATTATTACTGAATAATTTTTTTTCAAGGTAGACCCCCATGCCGCCGTATGGCGGCACCAGCATAGGAATGAAAAGTATCGTATCAGGGGGACCCGGTGATTTCCGGAGTGAGCGGAGCACTGAGTAGCGGCGCTCAGCCCGTCAAATCCCAAGAGTCATGACCCCGAAAGGGCGTGAAGAAGTAGGTAAGCAGTCTGCAGCAAGCGGCTTTCCGGGAAACACTTACCCGCTCCACAAGAATAATTGCGGAGCGAACGGAGGAAACCACCGGGGCGCCCGCGCGCTAAAAGTAACTTTTTAGCACAATAAACAGAGGATCAAATAAGTTAATAAGTTAAGGGCCTGACCCCAATCAAAACGATTCAAGGGGGACAATGAATGCAGCAGGAGATATACCTGGATAACAGCGCCACAACAAAACCATCGCCGTGGAAATAATATATGGAAATCCTTCTTCAGCGCACCGCAAGGGATTGGAAGCCGAAAGGGTGATTACTCGCTCCCGGGAGGCGGTTGCAGCTGTATTAAAAGCAGACCCCAGGCAGATAATATTTACTTCCGGGGGAACCGAATCAGATAACCTGGCGATAAAGGGAGTTGCATCCTCCTATTCCAACCGGGGAAAACATATTATTACCACGGCCATTGAACACCCGGCGGTTTTAAATGCTTGCCGGGATTTGGAAAGGGAGGGTTTTGAAGTCACCTACCTGCCGGTGGACAGGGAAGGTGTAATCCAGGTGGAGGACCTGGAAGAAGCTTTACGTGAAGATACTATTCTTGTTTCCACCATGTATGTAAATAATGAAATAGGGTCGGTACAGCCTTTATTGGAAATAGCTAAGGTGATAAAAAAAGCTAAAACAACCGGAAAGCTGCCCTTATGGCATGTGGATGCGGTACAGGCCTTGGGGCGGCTGCCGCTTTTTCCCGCTGAAACCGGTATTGACCTGGTTTCCCTCAGCGCCCATAAAGTGCACGGGCCCAAGGGTATAGGCGCCCTTTATGTAGGTAAGGGGGTTACCCTGCGGCCTCAGATTGCCGGAGGCGGCCAGGAGGGTGATTTGCGCTCCGGTACCGAGAATGTTCCCGGTATAGCCGGTTTCGGGGCGGCTGCCGGGGAATTGAACAAGGCGGGAGGTAAGGCGGCGGAACATATGGCCGCTTTGCGCAGAATGCTTGTGGAAGGTGTAATGGAAAGTATCCCGGGCTGTCGTTTAAACGGGCCGCCTCCGGGCAGTCCTTATGCCGCTCCCCATATTGCCAATATATCCTTTAAAGGGATCAGGGGAGAAGTATTATTGCACTGGCTGGAGGGAGAAGGTATATACGCATCCACCGGCTCGGCATGTTCCTCCCGGAAGCATGTGGGGAACGGGGTTCTTAAAGCCCTGGGCCTTAGGGAAGAGGAAGCCCAGGGGGCGCTGCGGTTTAGTTTTAGCCCGGATAATGGTGTGGAACAGGTGGAAACAGTATTGAGGAAGCTCAAAGAAGGGGTTAAGGAGTTGCGGAATTTTGCATAGTTATAACACGGGTGAGAGTATGCCTAATTTTCAATATATTTTGGTTCGCTACGGGGAAATAGGTCTAAAGGGAAAAAACCGGCCGGCATTTGAAAAGAGGTTGATTTCCAATATTAAGCGATCTCTTGGTGATTTGGGCCGGACAAAGATCTTTAAACTCCGGGGCCGGTTAATGCTGGAAACCGGTGAAGCCGGCGCGGCAGAGGTAATGGATCGTTTGAGCCGGGTTTTCGGAATTGTATCCTTCAGCCCGGTATACCGGGTTCAGGCTTCACCGGAGGCAATTTATGAAACCGCTCTGGTTTCTTTAAAGCAGGGTATGGAAAGGGAGGGCTATTTCCCGGAAGAGGGGGGAGAACCCTTTACCTTCAGGGTTACGGTGAAAAGGGCTGATAAAACCTTTCCCATTAAATCTATGGAGCTCAGCCCCCGGGTGGGTGCTTATTTATTAAAGAACATTCCCGGGCTTAAGGTGGATTTACATAACCCTCGTTTGGTGGTATCGGTGGATATAAGGGAAGGACAGGCTTTTGTTTTCTCGGAAACACTCCCGGGGCCCGGTGGACTGCCGGTGGGAGTCAGCGGTAAAGGAATGCTTCTCCTCTCCGGGGGGATAGACAGCCCGGTGGCCGGCTGGATGTCCATGAAGAGGGGAATAGAGTTGGAGGCGGTGCACTTCCACAGCTTCCCCTTTACCGGTGAAAAGTCAAAGGAAAAGGTATTTGACTTATGCCGGGTTTTGGTGCGTTACGGTGGTAAAATAAACTTGCACGTGGCCCATTTTACCGGTATACAGAAGGAAATTCAGAAACAATGCCCGGAGGAACTAAGGGTTACCATAATGCGTCGCTTTATGTTTCGCATGGCCCGGCAGTTGGCCGAAACAACGGGCGCACTGGCCCTTATTACAGGTGAAAGTGTCGGGCAGGTGGCCAGCCAAACACTGGAAAGCATGGTGGCCATCAATGAAGTAATCTTAATGCCGGTGTTAAGGCCTCTGGTGGGTTTTGATAAAGGCCAGATTGTAAAAATAGCGGAGGAAATCGGCACGTATGATATTTCCATACAGCCCTACGAGGACTGCTGTACGTTATTTTTGCCAAAACATCCCAGCACAAAGCCCAAACTGGATAAGGTTTACGCCGCCGAGGAGCCCTTAGATATTGACGGGCTGATAAAGGAAGCCCTGGAAAAAACCGAAACCGTTAGCTTTTCCAGGCACGAAGCCTAGTTCGGTCATGGAGGTTAAACCCGGCATGAGTTTTTCAACGGTTACAAAAAATGAACTGGCCAGGATAAAGGGCGACCGGGACTGTTGTAAAAGGGCCGAACTGGCTGCCCTGGTTAAAATGGACGGCACCCTTCATATTAACGGCAGCCAGATGTCTCTGGATATAAAAAACTTTAACGCGGCAGTGGCCAGAAAGGCCTTTTCCCTGGTTAAGGAACTTTTTGACGTGGGTGCCCAGGTAATGGTAAGGCGTAAAGTACGCCTGCGCAAAAATAATATTTACCTGGTGCGGGTGCCCGCCGGGCAAAAGCAAAACGAAATTTTGCCCTCTTTGGGTATAGTGGACGGTACGGGATTTTTGCAGGAAACCGCTCCGGGCACTATCCTGGCACGGGATTGCTGTCGCCGGGCATATTTAAGGGGCCTCTTTTTGGGAGGGGGTTCCATAAGCAGCCCCGACCGCGCCTATCATTTGGAGATAATCACCAATAACCTGCGGCATGCCCGGGATATTCTGCGCATTCTAAAGGGATTTAAGTTGACCGCCAGGATAAGCCCCAGGAAAAACTGGTATGTGGTTTACCTCAAAGGAAGCGAACAAATCGCCCATTGCCTGACCATAATGGGTGCGCATAATGCCCTTCTGGAATTTGAGGGGAAAAGGGTTTTCAAGGAAGTGCGCAACCGTGTAAACCGCCTTGTCAACTGTGAAACGGCCAACCTGGATAAAACCGTGGCCGCCGCCATGCGCCAGGTGGAGGACATAAAGCTGATTATGCGTGTAAAAGGGCTGGATAAACTGCCCCCCTCCTTACGCCAGGCTGCTGAAACCAGGCTCAGGTATCCTGACGCCAGCTTACGGGAATTGGGAGAGTTGATGGTTCCACCGGTGGGTAAGTCCGGGGTAAATCACCGGCTCAGGAAATTGAGCGAGATTGCGGGGCGCATCCGGGGCGGTGAGGAGGTGGAACTTTGAGGCGGGTAAAAAGATACCCCTGCGAGCCGGGACGAAATTCCATGCGGGACTGGCACAGGAAGGTTCACCCTTTAAGGGTGATTTTTCAGTTTATAATCATTACGGTTTGCCGTTACCTTCCGTCCCTTAAAATGAAAAATTTTTTATACCGCAGGCTGGGTATGAAGGTGGGGAAAAATGTTTCCATGGGTGTAATGGTTATGGTGGATATTTTTTTTCCGCAATTTGTTTCCATTGGGGATAATAGCGTCATAGGATATAATAGTACCATTTTAGCCCATGTCCTGCTGGGGGCCAACACAACGGTACTCCCCGGAGTAAAGATTGGCGACGGGGCACGGGTTGGTGCCGGCAGCCTGGTAAACAGGGATATTCCCCCCGGTGTTTTGGCCTGCGGGGTTCCGGCCAAAGTCAGGGAGAATTAGAAAACAATTTTAAGCTGGGATTGAATTTTGGATATTACTGTAATCTTGTGAGGTCCGGCAATGAATACACTGAAGCGGTTATGGTTCGGGTTATGGGAAAACCCGTGGCAACCCCGGTATATATGGCCTTTAATTATTATCAATATATCCGGTTCGGTTTTGGGTTATTTCTGGTATGGCAATCAGCTCCGGGAAAATCCATGGCCCCTGTGGGTGCTGATACCCGACAGTCCTTTGTCCACCACTGTTTTTGCCGTTATGCTGATATTATTTGTGTTAAGGTCCAATATCCCCCTGTTAACTGTCGTCGGGCTGGCAACCACCTTTAAATACGGTCGGCCGGTGGAAGTGGGATTGTGGCTGGGACACCTGGGAATGGCTTTGGAAGCTATTATTTTCATGACAAATGCCCGGGTTACCCGGTGGGCTCTCATAGGGGGCTTTGCCTGGATGTTATTGAATGATTTCGTGGATTACGCATACGGGTTGCATCCTTACTTGTTTTTGCCTTCCCAGTGGACTCTGGGCCTGGTGGCCGCTGTGCTGTTGACTATTATTTCCGGGGTGCTGGTGGCAAAAAGGGTGACGGTGGTATACGGGAACAATAATTAACCCGGTAAGGGTGGTTACATATTTTGATAGCAGGATTTTTGCATGGGGTTGCAGAACATTAAACATGAAAGAAATTTATGACGATTTTGGTCAGATTGAAGGAGTGAATTTGGGATGCGCATGGGTTTTGGCCTAAATGTAGAACAAACCCAAAAATTAATAATGACACCTGAATTGCGCCAGGCCATTACCATTTTGCAGTTATCATCCCTGGAATTGGAGAATTATATTGAGCAGCAGCTCCAGGAGAATCCACTGCTGGAGTTAAGGGATGACCGGCCCGGGCCGGAAAGTGAACCTGCAGAAACTAATGAAGCTAAAGATAAAGAACAAGAGCAGGAATATGACATTGATTGGAAAGAGTATTTTCATGACAGCAGTGATATAGGGGTTCCCCATCAGAGTAGAAGTAAAGATCAAGAAGAATATACCTTTGAAAATTTCGTAAGCCGGCCCCCTACCCTGGTGGAACACTTGAGCTTTCAGCTCCAGCTGGCCAATGTGGATGATGAGGAATTTGACATCGGGGAATATATTATTGGAAATATAGATCATAACGGGTATTTACAGGTAGCCCCGGAAGATATGGCGGAGCACCTGCTGGTGCCCGTTTCCAAGGTGCTGGATGTATTGGATGTAATTCAGGGTTTTGACCCCGCCGGTGTGGGTGCCCGTACATTACAGGAGTGCCTTATGCTGCAGGTGCGCCAGATGGGGCTGAAGGATGAACTGGTGGAACAAATTATCAGCAGGCATCTTAATGATGTGGCCAAGGGGAAATATGCCCAATTGGCCCAACTTCTGGGGGTTGCCGTGCAGGAAATCCAAAGGGTTGCTGATTTATTGAAAACCCTTGATCCCAAGCCGGGGCGAAATTTTTTCTCCCCCAATGATAACCGGTATATCACTCCCGATGTTGTGGTGGAGAAGGTGGACGGTGAATATATCATATTGGTAAATGATTGTTCCTCCATGCCCCGCCTGACAATAAATTCTGCTTACCGCTCGGTTTTGAATGAAGGGAATACCTATGATTCAAAAACCAAGCGTTTTGTAGAATCCAGGTTAAATGCCGCCACCTGGTTAATTCGCAGCATTGAACAAAGAAGACTGACATTATATAAAGTAGCCAGTTGTTTGGTTGAATTACAGACTGATTTTTTGGAATACGGGGTTAAATATCTCAAACCCCTTAATCTCCGTAAAGTAGCTGAAATTGTTGGGCTGCACGAATCCACGGTAAGCCGGGCAACCTCTAACAAGTATATACAAACTCCCCAGGGAGTTTTTGAGATGAAATTCTTTTTCTCATCGGGGTTGAGTGGCTCATCCGGGAATATGGTGTCGGCTCAGAGCATAAAAAAAATGTTACAGGAGCTTATTGATTCCGAGGATCCTTCCAAGCCCCTCAACGATCAGAGAATTTCAGAAATTTTTGCCGAAAGGGGAACCAAAATTTCCCGCCGCACCGTGGCCAAGTATAGAGACGAGCTGGGCATACCTCCCATAAGGAAGCGAAAACGCTATTAAAATCCACCGGGTTAAATGGTGGGTTTTTTGTTTTAATTTTATTCGAGCATGTTTGACATAAAAAAACCAAAAAAGGAAGGAACTCTTCCGGTGGTACCGAATAAGTATATCATAATTTAATTAATACAGCCCACTGAGGCATACTATTGAAAGGAGTAGGGAGTAATAATGGCAATTAAAGTGGGAATTAATGGTTTCGGTCGCATAGGGAGGCTGGTTCTCCGGGCGGCTCTGAATAAACCCGGCCTGGAAGTTGTTGCTATTAACCATAAGTCCCGGCGACTTCAGGCGGATGCTAACTTTGCAAAAACTCTTGCCCACACTCTAAAGTATGACTCCGTACACGGTGCTCTCGATGCCGAAGTAAATGGGAACGGTAATTCCCTTTGGATAGACGGTAAAGAAATTAAAGTGTTGGCCGAGGGGGATCCTGCCTCTCTTCCCTGGAAGGAACTGGGTGTGCAGATTGTGGTTGAATCCACCGGTAAGTTCAGAAATGTTGAAGGGGCTTCCAAACATTTGGAAGCGGGAGCCTCGAAGGTGGTAATAAGTGCTCCTGCCAAGGGAGACTGCTTGACAGTGGTAATGGGTGTCAATGAGGGTGAATATGATCCCTCCCGGCATAATATTATTTCCAATGCCTCGTGTACCACCAACTGTTTGGCCCCGGTGGCCAAGGTAATTGACGAAGAGTTCGGAATTGTTAAGGGATTAATGACCACTGTACACGCGGTAACCAATGACCAGCAAATGCTGGATATGCCGCACCGGGATATGAGGCGGGGTCGCTCCGGTAATATGTCCATCATACCCACCACAACAGGGGCGGCCAGAGCCGTGTCGGTGGTGCTGCCCCAGCTGAAAGGAAAGCTGAACGGTATGGCCATGCGGGTGCCCACACCCAATGTTTCCGTGGTGGACCTGGTGGTTAACCTGGAAAAACCGGCTACAGCCGAGGAAGTAAATAATGCCCTGAAGAATGCATCCGAGGGGGCGTTAAAGGGTATACTTGGTTACAGTGAACTACCCTTGGTTTCCATTGACTATAATGGAAATTCCCATTCTTCCATAGTGGATGCCCTTTCCACAATGGCCATCGGTGATAATATGGTCAAGGTGGTGGCCTGGTATGATAACGAGTGGGGTTATTCCAGCCGGGTGGTGGATTTGGTATCCTATATTGCCCAAAAGGGAATTTAAGGGAACTGTATATATTAAACCTGTCCGGGAGGTGTGGCAATGGCTAAAAAAACCGTAAAGGACATTGATGTTAGTGGAAAAAAGGTATTAGTAAGAGTTGATTTTAACGTGCCCCTGGATAAAGAGGGGCAAATAACCGATGATACCCGGATCAGGGCTGCTCTGCCCACCATAAATTACCTGTTGGAGCAAAACGCCCGGGTTATTTTAATGTCCCACCTGGGAAGGCCAAAGGGTGAACCGGATGACAAGCTGCGTATGGATCCGGTGGCAGCGCGGCTGCAGGAATTGCTGGGACGTCCCGTGGTAAAGGTTGACGACTGTACCGGGCAGGAACCCCGGGATGCGGTGGAAGCTATGGGTAACGGTGACGTGGTGCTGCTGGAAAACCTGCGCTTTCACGCGGGTGAAAAGAAAAACGACCAAAATTTTGCCCGGCAGCTGGCTGAACTGGGAGATATCTATGTGAACGATGCCTTCGGAACGGCTCACCGGGCACATGCTTCAACACAGGGTGTTACTAATTACTTGCCCGGGCTAGCCGGTTTTCTTTTGGAAAAGGAAATAAGCATGCTGGGTAAGGTTTTGGATAATCCGGAACGGCCTTACGTGGCTATTGTTGGCGGGGCCAAGGTCTCTGACAAGATCGGGGTGCTGGATAATTTGATCGGTAAGGTGGATACCTTGATCATCGGAGGAGGTATGGCCAATACTTTTTTAAAAGCCCGGGGTTATAATATGGGAAAATCCCTTCTGGAGGAAGATAAGGTAGACACGGCGAAGGAATTGATTGGCAAAGCTGAGAATAAGGGTATAGAATTATTACTTCCTGTGGATTTGGTGGTTGCTCCGGGGACTGAGCCCGGCTCGGAATCCAAGGTGGTGCCCGCGGACGGGGTGCCGGGTGATTGGATGGCTCTGGATATCGGGCCCGAAACAATAAAGCTTTTTGAAAAAGCCGTGAAGAAATCCGCCACTGTGGTTTGGAACGGTCCCATGGGGGTATTCGAGATGGAACCCTTTGCCAAAGGAACCGTGGCAATAGCCGGAGCCCTGGCTGAAAGCGGTGCCACCACGGTGGTGGGGGGCGGTGACTCGGCATCGGCGGTGAAAAAGGCCGGCGTTACCGGTGCCATAACCCATGTTTCCACCGGTGGAGGGGCATCCCTTGAGTTTTTGGAAGGAAAGACGCTCCCCGGGGTGGCTTCCTTGCAGGATAAGTAGGAGGGGTAAAATGCGTAAGCCAATAATGGCCGGTAACTGGAAGATGTATAAGACCATTGCCCAGGCTGTGGATTTTGTCAAAGATTTATCGGATAGACTGGAAGACCCGCAATGTGAAGTATTGTTATGTCCCCCCTTTACCGCACTGGCTCCCCTGTCTGAAGTGATCAAGGGGAAACCCATATCCTTGGGTGCACAAAATATGCACTGGGAGGATGAAGGGGCATATACCGGAGAGGTGGCGCCGGGGATGCTCACGGAAGCGGGGTGCCGCTACGTTATATTGGGTCACTCGGAGCGCCGCCAGTATTTTGGTGAAACCGATGAAATCGTTAACAGAAAAGTATTAACCGCCTTCAGGCATAATTTGACTCCCATTGTCTGTGTGGGTGAAGTGCTGGAAGAAAGGGAGGCCGGTGCCACGGAAAAGGTTGTGCGGGGGCAAACCGAAACCGCCCTGGCCGGTATAACGGCGCAGCAGGCCCGCAAACTGGTGATCGCTTATGAACCGGTATGGGCCATAGGCACCGGGCGTACAGCTTCCCCGGAAGATGCCCAAAATGTGAATGCATTTATTCGCGAGGTGCTTTCCGAAATGTTCGGCCGGGAAGCAGCCCAGGAGATACGCATCCAGTATGGAGGCAGTGTGAAACCGGATAATGCCGCCAAGCTCATGGCCCAACAGGATATTGACGGGGCCCTGGTGGGAGGGGCCAGTCTAAATGCCGCCGGTTTTGCGGCCATAGTTCAGGCGGCGAATGGTGAAAGCTAAAGGCGGGAAGTTGGAGGTTGTATTGTTATGGAGGTAACTCCCGTGGTGTCTGCTAAATCCCCCTTGGTACTGGTTATTCTGGACGGGTGGGGGCTTACGGAAAAGGAAGAAGGTAATGCCATTGCCCTGGCTAAGAAGCCCAATATGGACAGTTTGTTCAAAAATTATCCTTCAACGGTGTTGAAAAGTTCCGGGGAAGATGTGGGGCTGCCCGATGGGCAAATGGGAAATTCGGAAGTGGGACATTTAAATCTTGGAGCGGGGCGGGTGGTCTTTCAGGAACTCACCCGCATTTCCCGTTCTATTAGGGATGGTTCCTTTTATAATAATGATGTTTTGCTCAATGCACTGGATTGGGTAAAGGAGAAGGGCACGGCTTTGCATTTGATGGGCCTCCTTTCCGACGGGGGAGTACATAGTCACATAAAACACTTGTATGCTTTATTGGAGTTAGCCCGGCATCAGGGGGTAAAGAATGTTTTTGTTCATGCATTTTTGGATGGCCGGGATGTGCCGCCTAAAAATGCAATGGAATATATTAGAGAGCTGGAAGAAAAAATAAATAAGATGGCATACGGTTCCATTGCCACGGTAATGGGGCGTTATTATGCCATGGATCGTGACAGGCGCTGGGAACGAACCGAAAAAGCCTACCGGGCAATGGTTTTGGGCGAGGGCTTTAAGGCCAATTCGGCTGCCGAGGCTCTAATACAGGGGTATGCCCGGGAAGAAACCGATGAATTTATAAAACCTACGGTGGTACTAAATCAAAAGGGTAAACCCGTGGCACAGGTTAAAAATAATGATGCCGTAGTCTTTTACAACTTTCGCCCCGACCGGGCCCGGCAAATAACCCGGGCCTTTGTGGATGAAAACTTTACCGGTTTTGAAAGGCCCAAAAACCGGCCCGGGGTGCATTTTGTCTGCATGACCCAATACGATAAAACAATTGACGCGCCGGTGGCCTTCAAGCCCCAGGTGCTGGTTAATACTCTGGGAGAAGTGTTAAGTGACCATAATTTAAAGCAGCTGCGACTTGCTGAAACCGAAAAGTACGCTCACGTAACCTTTTTCTTCAACGGGGGTGTGGAGCAGCCCAATCCCGGTGAGGAACGAGTTTTAATCCCTTCGCCTAAAGTTGCGACTTATGATCTGCAGCCGGAGATGAGTGCCTATGAGGTTACGGAAGCTTTTCAAAAGCAACTGGAAAAAGAGAAATTTCATGTGATTATCATGAATTTCGCTAATCCTGACATGGTGGGGCATACCGGTGTAATGGAAGCCGCCGTCAGGGCAGTGGAAGTTGTGGATGACTGCATCGGAAAACTGGTGCAGCCGGTATTACAAAAGGGCGGAACTGTCATAATTACTGCCGATCACGGAAATGCTGAAGCTATGCAGGATGAATCCGGTGAGCCCCATACGGCGCATACCACCGACCCGGTTCCCTTTATACTGGTGGGACTGGAGAGGATAAATACCAGGCTGCGCCCGGGCAGGCTGGAGGATGTGGCACCGACGATGTTACAACTACTGGGGATTCCTCAACCTGAAGAAATGACCGGGCGAACGTTAATAGAAGGGCAAATCCAAATAAAACAACAATTACTTTAGAGCAGGAGGTCTCCTCATGTCAGCAACAATAATAGATGTTTACTCCCGGGAAATATTGGATTCCCGGGGAAATCCCACTGTAGAGGTTGATGTATTGTTAGAAGACGGTACCCTTGGCAGGGCGGCGGTTCCTTCCGGAGCATCCACCGGAGCTTATGAGGCCGTAGAGCTGCGGGATGATGATCCCAAGCGTTATCACGGTAAGGGGGTAACCCGGGCCGTCGAAAATGTCAACAATGTACTTGGCCCGGAAATAATCGGTTTTCATGCTACGGACCAGCTTGGTGTGGATACGGCACTGCTGGAACTGGACGGTACGAAGAATAAGAGCAAATACGGGGCCAATGCCATACTGGGTATTTCCATGGCGGTGGCCAAGGCTGCTGCTTCCGGGTTGGGACTTCCCCTTTACCAGTACTTGGGGGGAGTCAACGGGCGCCTCTTGCCTGTACCCATGATGAATATATTGAATGGTGGCAAGCATGCCGATAATAACGTGGATATACAGGAATTTATGATTATGCCCGTGGGGGCCGTGGATTTTGCCCAGGCCTTGCGTATGGGTGCCGAGATTTTCCACGCCCTCAAGAAGGTGCTGAAGAATAAAGGTCTAAATACCGCCGTTGGTGATGAGGGAGGTTTTGCCCCCAACCTGGGATCCAACGAAGAGGCGCTGGTATCCATTATGGAGGCTATTGAGGCAATGGGGTACCGGCCGGGCACCGACGTAATGCTCGCTCTGGACGCTGCGGCAACCGAGTTTTACAAGGACGGAAATTATTTCCTCGAGGGAGAGGGTAAGACTCTGGATGCCGCCGGAATGATTGATTTTTATGACGATCTGGTTTCAAAATACCCGGTTGTCTCCATCGAAGACGGGCTTGCCGAAGATGACTGGGAAGGCTGGAAACAATTTACCGGCAGGCTGGGTGACCGGGTGCAGATAGTGGGTGACGACTTATTTGTTACAAATACTCAGCGCCTCAAGCAGGGTATTGATATGGGAGTGGCGAATTCTATTTTAATTAAATTGAACCAGATAGGAACCATAACCGAAACCCTGGAAGCTATTGAGATGGCCAAGCAGGCCGGGTATACAGCGGTGGTTTCCCACCGTTCGGGGGAAACGGAAGATGCAACCATTGCAGACCTGGTGGTGGCTATGAACGCCGGGCAAATTAAAACCGGTGCTCCTTCCAGGACGGATAGGGTGGCCAAGTACAACCAGCTTTTGCGTATTGAAGAGGAACTGTCGGAACTGGCCCTTTATAAAGGGAAGGAAGTTTTTTATAACCTGCCTAATCTTTAAAAAATAGAACCGGTTCCACCATGATTTTAAATCTTGCCAATACCTCGTAACGTGTTATAAAATGATGGACAAAGAATAAAGTAGCGGCGGGTTATTTAAAAATAACCCGCCGCAGAGATATGTCTGGGAGGGAAATTCTTTGGAAATAGCACTTACAGTACTGCATGTCCTGCTGTCTGTGGGATTGATTGCCGTAATATTGTTACAATCGGGAAAAAGTGCCGGGTTGTCAGGCTCCATAGCAGGTGGGGCGGAAACATTGCTGGGTAAGAAAAAGGGACTCGATGAGTTTCTGGCAAAAATTACCATGGTGCTTGGAGCTGCTTTTGGCATAATTGCCCTGGTTTTAGCTGTAGTCTTTAGGTAAGCCGGAATTCAAAATTCAATTATAATTAAGGTAGATTGGTTTTCTACGGCAATTGTAAAACAATTTGCCGTATGATATAATCAATTGGACAATGCTGGGTGAGGGAGGTGAATTTGGCAAGGAAAGGATAGGCCTTTTTAATTTTTGTCGTATGCAGTGTTTTTTATTTTAGTTAGTGAAGATTAACACATTTTGTGGGAAGAGGAGGGTGACGAAGTGGAACAAGGTATGACATTAGCTTATATCTGCGCCGCTGTTGGTGCGCTGGGGTTGCTGTTTGCTCTGGTAACCTTGAGTGCAGTGCTCAAGAACAGCATGGGTACCGATAAGATGCGTGAAATTTCCTTGGCAGTTCAAGAAGGCGCTATGGCTTACATGAACCGCCAGTATAAGACATTGATTCCATTCGCTCTTGTAATTTTTATTATCCTTTGGGTATTGGGTTATGTAATGGAAGTTCCTGAGGGTGGACACCTTCCCGTAGGTGCTCCTTCGGCTATATCCTTCTTGGTGGGTGCTATTTGTTCGGCCATTGCCGGATATATTGGTATGAACAGTACCACCAAGTCTAACGCCCGTACAGCTGAAGCTGCCCGCAGCCATGGTTTGGCCAAGGCTCTTGATGTATCCTTTAAGGCCGGCGCCGTTATGGGACTGTCTGTGGCAGGTTTGGGCCTGTTGGGTGTTTGCGTACTTTATATTATTTTCCAGAGCCCGCTTGTTATTAACAGTTTTGCTTTCGGTGCATCTGCCATTGCATTCTTCGCCAGGGTGGGCGGCGGTATCTATACCAAGGCCGCTGACGTAGGTGCTGACCTGGTTGGTAAAGTAGAAGCAGGTATTCCCGAAGACGACCCGCGTAACCCGGCTACCATTGCTGATAACGTTGGTGACAACGTTGGTGACACCGCCGGAATGGGTGCCGACCTCTTTGAATCTTACGCGGCAACCACCATTGCTGCTATGTTGATCGGTAACTCTTTGTTTGGTTTCCCTGGGGTTATATTCCCGCTGTTAGTTGGTGCTGTAGGTATTGTTGCTGCTATCATCGGTACATTCTTTGTACGCACCAGTGAAGACGGCAACCCGCAGGTTGCTCTGAACGTAGGTCTGTGGACCACCAACGTATTAACTGCTATCGGTACTTATCTTGTTGCTAAGGCAGTGTTTACTGATCAATTCATTCCTGCTGATAAGAATTTCGAAACCTTTGGTAATGTATCCTTTGGTATATTCCTTGCCGTTGTGGCCGGTCTTATTGTTAACGTTGCCATTGGTTACTTAACCGAACATTATACATCTGACAAGAAAAAACCGGTTCTGGGTATTGCTGAAGCCTCCAAGTCAGGTCCCGCTACCAACATCATCAGCGGTCTGGCCGTAGGTATGGAGTCAGTATTTTTCCCGATGCTTTTCTTCGCCGGTGCCATTTACTTTGCTTTCTGGACGGTTACAAGTTACGCTCCTGAAGGCATGGGTGGCATGTGGGCCATTTACGGTACTGCCATGGCTGCCATGGGTATGCTTTCCACTTCCGGTATGGTTGTGGCGATGGACTCCTTTGGTCCTGTTGCTGACAATGCCGGTGGTATTGCAGAGATGGCTGGGCTTTCCGAAGAGGTTCGTGAGAAGACTGACAAGCTCGATGCTGTTGGTAACACCACAGCCGCTATCGCCAAGGGCTTTGCCATTGGTTCCGCTGCATTGACCGCTCTGGCTCTGTTCAGCGCGTATGTTGAAGGTGTTCAGCACAAGTTCCACCTAGATCAGTTTGTGGTTAACCTGACCGAGCCCATTGTTCTCGTGGGTGTATTTATCGGTGGCGCAGTACCGTTCCTGGTTGCCGCCCGTACCATGCGTGCTGTGGGTGACGCAGCCTTTGATATGGTTGGAGAAGTACGTCGCCAGTTCCGTGAGATTCCGGGCATCATGGATGGTACCGGTAAGCCTGAATATAACCGCTGTGTTGATATTGCCACCAAGGCTGCCATCGCCAAAATGATATTCCCCGGTATCATAGCTGTTATAACTCCGGTATTGGTTGGCTTTATCCTGGGTGCTCAAGCCTTGGCCGGATTCCTGAGCGGTCTGACCACCGTTGGTGTGCTTATGGCCCTGTTCCTGGCCAACGCCGGTGGTGCTTGGGACAATGCTAAGAAGTACATCGAAGCCGGTGCCCTGGGTGGTAAGAAGAGTGAGCCGCACAAGGCTGCAGTTATTGGTGACACTGTGGGTGATCCCTGTAAGGATACTTCCGGTCCTGCTATGAACCCGCTTATCAAGGTTGCAGGTACCATCTCCCTTATCCTTGGTCCCCTGCTCACCAAACTATAAGAAACAAGCTTATAAAAAGCGCCGGGCTGTAAGCCCGGCGCTTTTTTCTGTGCCCTTTGATGTATGAATCAGCTACTTAGTGGACATAATGGCAATAAAAGGAAAAGGTGGGTTGCATGTGTCTACAACAACACTGGTTATTTTAGGTGTACTTATTGTAGCAGCCGCTTTTGGCTATCTTTGGTTCAGGCGGATGAAAGTCCATCCAAGTGATGATCCTCAACCGCCGGAACAAGGTACTGAATAGTAAAAGGGCCGGTATTCCGGCCCTTTTACTTGCCCGCAACGGAAGGATAAAACATGGCCGCGGCAGCGGCAAGCACTAAAATACCCAGTACAATTGTGCGCCAGATACTGACACCCCTTGTTCGTTTTTTTCTCTTGGCCAAAGGAATCAAAGACGCGGACATAACCAGGGCGGCAATAAGAATAGTTAACAGCAGTTCCTTCAAAATATTCCCTCCAGTATCCAGATACTAAAATATATTTAGTTAAGATTCGTAGAATAGACCACCGGTTGCAATATATATTTTTCTTTCTTTGTATAGTTAATCCCTTCTAAAAAATGCCTTTACATTCTGTTATTCTACCCGTTATTTCAATAAAACCGTCTTAATCTTGCTCATTAATGGTCATTTTGGTAAAATGAGGTGTAACCGGGAGTGGTATTATTTGAAGACTAATGACATTGTGGATCACATGTGTTTTGGCTGTAGTCCTAAAAACCCAATCGGCCTGAAAATGAAATTTCAATGGGACGGGCGGACAGTTTATACAACATTTACAGGTAAAAAAGAACACCAGGGCTATAACGGGTACATGCACGGTGGGATAATTTCCACTGTTTTGGACGAAACAATGGCCCAGTGGCTTTGGATGCAGGACATACCCTGTATGACGGCGGAAATGACGGTTCGTTACAGCCTGGGTGTACCAATTGAACAGGAAGTACGAGTGGAATCCCATTGCACCGGTGACCGGCGGGGGAAAGTATATGAAATGGAAGGAAAAATTATTTTACCCGGCGGTAAAGTGGCTGTTCGATCCAAAGCTAAATTCATGAGGATAAATCTTGATAATTTTAAATAACCAGTAAAAGGGGATATAGTTTTGACCAGAGAAGAGGCATATGAACTATTAACCGGGTATTTAACCACAAAGAACCTTATCAACCACTCCCTGGCGGTGGAAGCCGTAATGCGCCGCCTGGCCCGGCACTTTGGTGAAGATGAGGAACTTTGGGGCCTGGCGGGTTTATTACACGATATCGACTATGACCGGACCAAGGATGATCCGGAAAAACACAGCCTTATAGGGGCCGAGATCTTACAGGAGAAGGGTCTTCCGGAGGAACTGGTATACGCAGTTAAGGTACATAATGAAATTCACGGATTACCGAGAAAGAGCCTGTTAGACAAAGCCTTATATGCCACCGACCCCCTTACGGGTTTAATAGTGGCGGGGGCACTAATAAGACCGGAAAAGAAACTGGAGGCCGTCAAGGTTAAGTCATTGATGAAACGTTTTAATGAAAAAGCTTTTGCCAGGGGAGCCAACAGGGAGCAGATTGCAAGCTGTTCCGAGCTGGGATTAACCCTGGAGGAGTTTTTGACAATGGGTCTTGAGGCCATGCAAGGTGTAGCCGGAGAAATGGGGCTTTGATTCTTGACAAACGGCAGTAATATGTTACAATTAAAGTCCAATGGTTCAGTAAGTACTGTAGGAAAGTAAGCACATGCCCTTAGCCCGAACCGGATTAAGGGCTTTTGTTTTCGGGGTGGTGCAATTGGCTGACAAAACAGTTACCGTGAACAGAAAAGCACGGCACGAATACCATATCCTGGAGAGTTTTGAGGCAGGGATTGCTTTAACGGGCACAGAGGTAAAGTCTCTGCGCGCCGGCAAGGCCAACCTGCAGGATAGCTTCGCCCGCGTTGAAAATTCTGAACTTATCCTGTATAATATGCATATAAGTCCATACGAGCAGGGAAACCGGTTCAACCATGAACCCAAACGCCCGCGCAAGCTTCTGATGCATAAGCATGAAATAATGCGGTTGCTGGGTAAGACACAGGAAAAGGGCCTTACGCTGGTACCCTTGAAAGTGTATTTTACCAGGGGCAGGGCAAAGGTGGAACTGGCCCTGGCCAAAGGTAAAAAAGTGCACGACAAGCGTGAAGCCATTAAAGAACGCGATGCTAAGAGAGAAATACAGCGGGCCATGAAAGTTCGCTGAAGTTGTTAATATAATTAAATATGGGGGCGACACGGTTTCGACGGGGGAAGTTGTGGCAGGAGTAGCGAGCCGGGATTCCATCAACCCCGTAAAACGGTGGAAAGGCTTATAGTTGCCGACGAAAACTATGCAATGGCTGCCTAACATAAGGTAGCCCATCCTGCCCACCTAAGCCTGCGTGGTGGGATACAGGGTGTCAAATTAGCGGGCTTACCCTTGGGCCGACTCCCGTAAGCACAAGGGGACATTTAACGGGATAGCTTCTGCGAAGCCTGGTTGCGGGCGTCAACGGAGCGAAATACAAAAACGCAACCTGCGCTCGGAGAGACTCCTGTGGCGCTTCTTTCGGACGGTGGGTTCAATTCCCCCCGCCTCCACCAA
>JAALLP010000025.1_pt1 | contig 44988 bp, 42 predicted proteins | sample 7245951 | NCBI WGS metagenome assembly JAALLP01 (sample SAMN13049199, study PRJNA578106) | oil field metagenome | isolation source: filtered produced water from oil reservoir B6 | place: USA:offshore Texas | collected 2016
CTTTGAGGTGAAAATGCCAATACTTATATGTCCAGAATGTAATGGCGAGTTAGTTTCAAAAAATACAGATGAGTAGCTTTGCTACTCATCTGAGAGTATCACGAAGTGATATTTTGTTCCAGAATCCTCTTTTAGAAGATTTGATAAAGTTAAGAAAATCCGTTTCATAGGGATTTAGACTATAATCCTTTTTATGTGCGATGTAAAAAGTACTGATTATTTCTAAGTCCTCAATTTCGATTTCCTTTAATACACCATCCTTTAATTCCCTTTTTATAGTCAACTCAGGTATAAAAGAAATTCCTTTTCCGGATATAACAGAGGTCTTGATTGCTTCCATGGAGTTAAGCTCATAGATGATATTTAAATCATCGATTTTAACTCCATGGGGTTTTAAGGATTCAACAATAGTCCTTTTTGTACCTGAGCCTTCTTCACGAAATATCAAAGGAAGCTTCGTAAGTTCCTGGATAGATATTTTATCCTTGACAAGGGGTAGTGATGTAACCAGTAGAAGTCTATCAGAGGTAATTTTCTGGATTTTAAGTTCCTTGTTTTTTTCACTTCCGTGAAGTATGCCTATATTTACTGTTTTGCTTAACAGATTCTCAATAACTTTACTGGTATTACTTATTTCCAAGTTGATATCAATGTCTTTGTTGTTTTGTTTATAAACATATATACTACATGGCAGGGCATATTCTCCCACCGCTTTGCATGAACCTATCAATAAATGTTTCTTATGGGTTTTGAGATTTTCAAGATCTCTTTCAATATTATCTTGAAGAGATAGGATAGTAGTTGCATAATCGAAAACGACCTTTCCTGCTTCAGTAAGCTCTACTCCCTTATTACTTCTATTAAGAAGGTTTACCTGGAGTTCTTTTTCTAAAGCTTGAATTTGCATACTGAGACCGGGCTGTGTTAGATGGAGTATTTTGGCAGCCTTCGATATACTGTTTGCTTTTACAGTTACATAAAACGCCTTTAGATACTGAATATTCATATAACCACCTATTATGATTTATAGTATTTTCTCATAGAAACTATTATACCATAAAAAATCATAATATATCTTTTAAATTAAATAAAACTACTTTTACTTTAGAATATGAGTAGCTATAATAATTTATTATTATACATCATAAATAATGCTTATTAAATAATAAGACGAATTTATATTATAATTAATCTAAGGATTGTAAAGATTTTAACAAAGGTCGTTTGATAATAATCAAGCTTAAAGAAAAAAAGAAGGGGGCAAAAATATGGATAAAGTTACCTATCCAAAGAAAGCTTTGGATAAGATGCAGGAAATAGTGAATGACTGTATGGGAGATGCTCCTCCATACTGTGAAGCAACATGTCCGATGCATACCGATGTAAAAGGATATGTAAATCTTATCGCAGATGGAAAACATAAGGAAGCGGTAAATGTAATCAGGGAAAAGCTTTTTATACCTAGAGTACTGGGGAGAATTTGTGCACATCCATGTGAAGAACAGTGTAAGCGTGAAAAAGAGTTTAGACAGCCAATGTCCATCGCTGCACTGAAAAGGTTTGCTGCAGACCATTATGACGATGAAAAGGATTGGGACTTAAAAATTGAACCTGAAAATGGCAAAACAGTAGCTGTGATCGGAGCAGGACCTGCAGGAGCACAGGCAGCTCTTGACCTAAGAAGAAAAGGGTACAAGGTAACCATATATGAAAGACTTCTAGTGGTTGGAGGCATGATGAGAGTTGGAATACCTGAGTACAGACTGCCAAGACATATTATTGATCATGAATATAGCCTTCTCAATAAGATAGGTGTTGAATTTAAAATGGGAGTTGAAGTTGGAAAGGATATCTCCTTTGACGAAATTAAAGATAAGCATGACGCAGTAGTGATAGCGGTAGGAGCTCATAAAGGGGTTGTAATTCCCATTCCTGGTCATGACCTTGATGGAGTTTTAGATGCAGTTAATTTCTTAAGAGAGGTAAGTCTTACAAGAAAATACGATATAGGAAAGAAAATAGCAGTAATAGGTGGAGGTAACGTTGCTATAGACGTTGCTAGAAGTGCCAGAAGAGTTGGAGCCGAAGAAGTACATTTGGTATGTTTAGAGTCAAAACCAGAAATGCCTGCCCATGATTGGGAGATTGAAGAGGCTGAGGAAGAAGGAGTAATCCTTCACGATGGTTTCGGACCAGAGCAGATAATAGGTAAAGACGGTAAAGTAGCTGGATTCCAGATTAAAAAGTGTACATCAGTATTTGATAAGGACGGCAAGTTTAATCCACAATATGATGAAAATATCAAGGAAACTTTAGAGGTAGACAATGTTATATTTGCCGTAGGCCAGGCTGTAGATAACTCCTTTGTTCCCGAAGGAAAGCTTGAGACTTTAAGAGGTGGAAGATTTAAGGCAGATCCTACCACTTTACAAACAAAAATAGAAAAAGTATTTATAGCAGGAGATGCAAGTGGTAGATCAGTTATAGCGATAGAAGCAATGGCTGAAGGAAGAAAGGCTGCTATTTCAGTTGATAGATACTTAAAGGGTCAGGATATGTTTGCAGATAGACAGTACGAGGGTACCTATGAGACTTGGCTTGAAACAGAGCTTAAGGAGGATGTCGTTGATCTTCCTAGAATAGAAACGTCTAAAGTAAAACCTGAAGAAAGAATTAAGAATTTTGATGAGGTTGACTTAGGATTTACAGAGGAACAAGCGGTAAAAGAAGCATCAAGATGTTTAGCGTGTGAATGTAAACTCTGTATGAAGGAATGTGAAATGCTGAATGATTACTGTGAATGCCCGAAGGAATTGTTTGAAAGCATACTTAAGACTGGTGAGATAGACCCGATAATTCCTTATTCATGTAACATGTGCAGCCAATGTACTCTAGTATGTCCTAAGGAATTTGAAATGAAAGACAGATTTATGGATATAAGAAAACAGATGATAAAAGCAAACGGTGGTAAATCACCTATTAAGGGTCATAAGGCCATAGAGATGCATCAGGCCTTAGGTTTCTCAAAGCTATTTAACACTGCCAAACCGGCTAAATATGGTTATAACGAGGCAGATGTTAAGGAAAAAGGGAGGTCTTAAAATGAGTAAAAAGACAAAAAGAGTATTTGTACCTGGCTGTAGCTTGCCCTCATATAATCCTGAAGCGGTAAAAAAGACACTGGAATACCTTCAAAAGAAGCTTCCAGGAACAGGAGCCATATTAAAATGTTGCGGAAAACCAACTAAGGCCTTAGGTCAGCTAGATAAATTTCATGAAAGATACGATCAGTTTCAGGCTGAGGTTGATAAATTGGGTGCCGATGAAATTATAGTTGCTTGTCAATCATGTTTTTTAACTATGACGGAAAATAGTCCTAATCAAAAAGTTATATCATTATGGGAATTATTACCTAAAATAGGATTGCCGGAAGAATCCGTGGGAATAGGAAAGAATAGCGATATAGTATTTGCAATACATGATTCATGTCCTACAAGAAATAGAGCTACAATCCATGAGGGAATAAGATGGATTATTAATGAACTGGGTTATAAATATGAAGAACCCCCTCATACCAGGGAAACTACCAGATGCTGTGGCTTTGGAGGTATGGTTGTTCCTGCAAATCCCGACTTAGCACTAAGGGTAATGAAAAGAAGGACTTCAGAGATGGAGTCAGATTATGTAGTAGCATATTGTGCTGCCTGTAGAGAATCTATGGTAAAGGGCGGCAAGAAAGCAGTTCATATACTAGACTTGATATTTGGGGGACCATGGAATTCAAAATCTGAATTTCCGGGAGTGCCGGGAAGTCCTATAAAAGCTTGGGCTAATAGATACAAGTCAAAGAAAAATATTAACAAAGTATTGGGATAAGATTCGTTTTTAAGGGAAAGAAAAATCTTTCCCTTAAAATAAAAACTATTTAGTTAAAAAATTTACAAGAGGGAGGAGCAAATTAATGAAGAAGTTATTATTAGTAATTTTATCTCTAGTATTAGTATTTTCTTTTGCAGCATGCAGTTCACCAGATGTAAAGACAGATAAGGAACTTGAAAAGCAGCAAAGCAAGTATGATGAATACGCAGATCCTAGTGTGATCATGAGTGCAAAGGATGCAAAGCAGCTTATTGAATCTGATGAAAAAGTAGTAGTTATTGATATTAGAAAAGCTCCAGAATACTTATTAGGACATATACCTAAGGCTATAAATATTTGGAGAGATGATTACAGTGCCGATAAAGGTGAATATCCATTTGGCGGTATGAGGGCAAGCATTGAGAAGTTTGTGAAATTATTAGGAGATTTAGGAATTGACAATGATACTATGGTTTTACTTTACGATGCAAAGGGAGACTATGATGCAGCTAGATTCTTCTGGCAGTTAGAAATGGTTGGACACAAGAAAATGGCTTTAATAGACGGAGGAATTAATGGTTGGAAGGCATCAGGATTCGATACTACAACTAAAAAACCGGAAGTTAAGGCTACAACATATAAGTTTGAAGGTGAACCTGATTTGAGTAAGCTAGCAACTCTTGAGGACGTAAAGGCAGCTATCGATGATCCAAATGTAGTAATATTAGATACTCGTTCAATAGGAGAAGCTACTGGAAAAGATTTAAAAAGCGGTGCCTATAGAAAGGGAAGAATTCCTTCAAGTATATGGATTGAGTATAAGGAAGCTATTCATGTAGGAGAAGGTGAGGACACAACCTTCAAGACTGCTAAAGAGCTTAAGGAAATATATGAAGCTAAGGGAATAACCCCAGATAAAACTATTATACCTTACTGTCAATCCGGTGTACGTTCTGCCCATACTACATTTGTATTAAGTAAGCTGTTGGGATATAAAAACGTTAAGAACTATGATGGATCATGGATTGAGTGGAGTTATAATGAGGATTTACCATTAGAAACTGGAGAAATAAAATAATAGGTAATAAGAATGATGGGTGGTCCATAGACCCTCCCCCTCATTTAGAATGGAGGTGCTTTTAATGGCAAAGGCAAAGCAAGCTGATCAAAAGAAAAAGTCAGATATAGGAAAACTGATAATTGCCGCATTAGTAATTGGACTAGGATTTTTTATAGCTTGGAAAACTGGAGTAGTTAGTAAGCTTAAAGATGTCCAGGCGATGCAGGCCTTCTTGAAATCATTTGGAGTGTGGGGATATCTTGTTTTTATATTGGTCTTTATTGCATCATGTGTATTTATGCTGCCAGGATCAATGCTTACCATAGTAGCGGGAATCGCTTTTGGTCCAATAATAGGTGGAGTTGTTTCATTGATAGGGGCAACCCTTGGTGCTACTGCAGCATTCCTTGTTGCTAAATATGTAGCTAGAGGCATGATTGAAAGCAAGATTGGCCAAAACGAAATGTTTAAAAAAATTGATGATGGAGTTGAAAAGAATGGAACTAGCTTTTTAATACTGACTCGTTTAGTTCCCGTGTTCCCATTTTCTTTTCAGAATTATGCTTACGGATTAACTAAAATAAAACTAGGAACATACTTCATAGTATCATTGATTTGTATGGCGCCGGGAGCCTTTATTTACGCATATATGGCCGGTGAAATAGTAACAAATGGTTTTTCAACGGGATTGCTGGTTAAGTTTGCTGCGGCAGGAGTGATATTATTCCTGATTTCATTAATACCTAAATATATAGCTAAGAAAAAAGGTATTAATATGGAAGAGTTGAAATAATATAAATTATTGTCAAAAATGTACTAATAAAGCTATATAGAAACGATTTTGATAGAGCATGCACAGGTATGCTCTTTTTTTGTTAAGGTGGCAGGAGATTTGAAAAATAATTCTGAATCTAGTAAAATTAGTATTAAATTAAGATAATTTCATAAACTGCAAATTTCAGTGGGCGGAAGGTGAATAGAGAATGCATTTTGAGAAAGAAATTATTATTAATAGCCATAAGGGGCTGCATACTAGAGCTGCTGCCATAGTAGCCTTTAATGCAGCAAAGATTAACAAAAAATATGGAGTTAATCTGTTTATTCAAAAAAACAAAAGAGAAAACAAAATTCCCATAGCAAGCATGTTGGCTTTAACTAATCTTGGAATAAAAATGGGAGATAGGGTGCTAATAAGCAGTGAGGGGAATGAAAATTCAAGGTTAGCAGTTTATGAGATGGAAAAGTGTTTAAGGGGTAAAATTGATGTTGAAACAATAGATTTAGATGAGATTGACAAGGTACTAGATAAAAACACCTTAACAAGTGAAAAGTTAATCGAAAATATAACAAATGGTGTAGTTGTAGTAAATGAAGATAACAGAATAATTCTATTCAATAAAGCCGCTGAAAGGATTACTGGTATCACAAGTAATGAAATAATAGGAAAAAAGGCAAATGAAGTATTAGAAGGGTCTAAGCTTCATGAAGTTTTAAAAACAGGAAAAAAATCAGTTCATGATAAGCAAAAACTAGGAAATACTACGATTATCACTAACCGAGCTCCTATTATAGTTGATAATAACATTATAGGAGCTGTGGCAGTCTTTCAGGATATTAGTGAAATAGAAAGGCTTTCCGGTAGGTTGGAGTCAGTAATGGAAATTAAGGAAAGATTCGGTAATATTCTTAGATATGCAAGTGATGGAATATGTATGGTGGACGAAAAGGGAATTATTACCTATGTTAATCCTGAATTTGAAAAAATCTGGAATGTAAACAAGTCTGAAATACAGGGGAAGTATATTGAAGATGTTCTTCCAAATTCTGCTATTGCCAAGGTTATTAAAACCGGTAAGAAGCACCTTGGAGTGATAGTAAAAGAGGAGGAAGGGGTAAAAATAATTTCAAATGCTTCTCCCATTTTTATCAACGACGTATTTAAGGGCGTAGTTTCAATATCTAAGGAAGAAACACAACTTTATACAATGGTTCAGAAGCTTAATGAAGCTGAAGCCAAAATTAAATATTTTAAGGAAGAGCTTGATCGAAAGCAAAATATTGATGAAGCTTTTCGAATTATTATTGGTGAGAGTGGTATACTTAAGGATGTTTTGCACATTGCATCAAAGGCAGCTAGGACATCATCGACGGTACTTATTTATGGCGAAAGTGGAACAGGTAAAGAACTATTAGCTAAAGCCATTGCCAGGGCTAGCACGAGAAAAAATGAAACCTTCGTAAGATTAAACTGTGCGGCAATTCCAGAAAATCTTTTGGAAAGTGAACTGTTTGGCCATGTAAAAGGGGCCTTTACCGGTGCAATAAGGGAAAAAATCGGGAAGTTTGAGCTGGCCAATAAGGGAACCATCTTTTTAGATGAAATAGGCGATCTAAGCAAAGAAATGCAGGTAAAGCTTTTGAGGGTGCTACAGGAAAGAGAATTTGAGAAAGTAGGAGGAACTCAGACAATAAAGGTCAATGTAAGAGTGATAGCAGCCACAAACAAAAATTTGGAACAAATGGTGAAAAAAGGTGATTTTAGAGAGGATTTATATTATAGATTAAATGTTATTCCTATTACACTTCCTCCTCTAAGAGAACGAAAAGGAGATATACCACTATTGGCTGAACATTTTATAGAAAAAATCTGTAAGCGTGAAGAAATGGAAACAAAGACTATTTCGCCGGAAATGTTACAATGCTTTACTAATTATGATTGGCCCGGTAATATCAGAGAACTTGAAAATATCATTGAGAGAGCAATAGCTCTAAGTGAAGGTAATACTTTGACGGAAGACTGTTTACCAAGCTACATTAAAGCTAGAAATACGTCCAAGAGTCAAGAACTTATAAACTTAGTAAATGGAGATTTAATGACTCTGGAGGACTACGAAAGACAAATAATAAAATTGGCCTTAGAAAAACATAAATCATTTAATAAAGCTGGAAAAGTATTGGGAATCACCCATAGAACCGTGGCTTTAAAAGCAAGAAAATATGGACTGAAGTAGAGATAGGGGCTGATAAAAATTATCTTTGCTTGATAATTTTTATCAGCCCCTGTTACTTGAAGCAGTTTAAAAAAACTGTTATAAACTTTTTAAAATCTTTTCAAGCAAGAATATTTCAACCCCAGCTTAAATCTTAGCCTTAAGATCAGCTGTCTTGATTTTGATTGGTATAATTATTGCTATACATAATTACAGACTGCAGGTTTATTAGCACGATAACTTAAAATATCTAAAGGGGGAATTATTGAAATGAAAAAAATTATTAACAATCCGGAAAATGTTGTAAACGAAATGCTTGAAGGTATAGTAAAGGCCCATCCACAATATGTAAAAAGACTTGAAGGACTCAATGTACTAGTGAGAGCAAATAGCCCGGTGAAAGGTAAAGTGGCCTTAGTAAGTGGTGGTGGAAGTGGCCATGAGCCATCCCATGGAGGATTTGTAGGAGAAGGTATGCTTGATGGAGCTGTGGCTGGTGAAGTATTTACATCTCCAACTCCGGATCAGATTTTTGAAGCAATTAAGGCAGTAGATGGAGGAGAGGGAGTATTACTGGTGATTAAGAACTATACCGGAGATGTAATGAACTTTCAAATGGCTGGAGAGTTGGCTGAGGCGGAAGGCATTAAAGTAGCAGATGTTATTATAAATGATGACGTAGCCGTTGAAAATAGTACATACACTACAGGTAGAAGGGGAATAGCAGGAACCGTATTGGTTCATAAGATTGCAGGAGCTGCTGCTGAAAAGGGAATGGACCTTGAAGAAGTTAAAAGAATTGCTGAAAAGGTTATCGCCAATGTCAGGACCATGGGCATGTCACTCACTCCCTGTACAGTACCTGCAGTAGGTAAGCCTGGTTTTCAGTTGGGTGAAGATGAGATGGAAGTAGGCCTTGGTATCCACGGAGAACCGGGAACCCATAGGGAAAAAGTAAAAACAGCAGCGGAAATAACAAAGGATTTACTAGATAAAATCTTTGAAGACATAGAGCTGGTAGAAAAGGATGAAGTAGCTGTTTTAGTAAATGGCCTGGGGGGAACTCCGTTAATGGAATTGTATATAGCCAACAATGAAGTTGATAAAATACTAAAGGAAAAGGGTATAAAAACCTATAAGACAATTGTAGGCAATTACATGACCTCTTTGGAAATGGCGGGATTTTCTGTATCCATACTAAAGCTTGATGAAGAACTTAAGGAACTACTAGATTACAAAGCAGATACACCAGCATTTAAACAACTATAGAATTTGGGATAGATATATCTATCCCAAATTAATATTCTGTATGTGGTACTATGAATTAGGGAGGAGATCTCAATGATAACTAGAGATTTGCTAGTGGAAATTTTAAAAAATGTAGCTGATACAATAAAAGAAAACAAAGAATTGCTTACTGACTTAGATGCAGCTATAGGTGATGCCGATCACGGTATCAATATGAATAAGGGTTTTAAGACTGTTTCCGAAAAATTGGATACGGTAAAGGATAAAGACTGTGGAACTATATTGAAAACAGTTGCGATGACACTTATATCAACTGTAGGTGGGGCTTCAGGGCCTCTCTATGGAACAGCTTTTTTAAAGGCTTCAATGGCTGTAAATGGAAAAATGGAGCTGGATAATGAAGATATTATAAAAATGTTCGATGAAGCAATAAAGGGCATAGTTATGAGGGGAAAAGCTCAAAGGGGAGAAAAAACTATGCTGGATGCCCTTATTCCTGCATATGAGGCTCTAAAAGGTTCTTTAGAAAAGGGTGATGATCTATCAGAGGCCTTTATTGAGGCTGTTGACGCTGCCAAGGAAGGAGTAGAATATACTAAAACCATAAAAGCCACTAAAGGGAGAGCAAGTTATCTTGGTGACAGAAGTATAGGCCATCAAGATCCAGGTGCAACCTCAAGTTATTTGATTTTAAGGACAGTAGCCAATACACTAAATCAACAGGAGGATTAAAAATATGATAGGAATTGTAGTAGTGTCCCATAGTGAAAAGATTGCCCAGGGAGTGGTGGAACTATGCAGCCAAATGGGCCGGGAGAATATAAAAATAGAAGCTGCCGGGGGAACTGGTGATGGGAGAATAGGAACGGATGCCATGAAGATAATGGAGGCTATCAAAAGGGCCGATAATGGAGATGGTGTTTTAGTTCTTGTAGATATGGGTAGTGCAGTTATGAGTACTGAGGTGGCTCTTGAATTGTTAGACGAAGATTTAAGAAATAAAGTTCTCATAGCAGATGCACCTATAGTTGAGGGTAGTATCGGTGCAGTAGTTCAGGCATCTATGGGCAGTAGTCTTGAAGAGGTCAAATCAGTTGCAGAGCAGAGTAAAAGCATGATTAAGGTAAAGGAGTAATACACATAACTTTATAGCCAGAGGGGGTTATAGCATTGTTTACAAAAAAAGTGGTTGTAAAAAATGAAACTGGATTACATGCCAGACCAGCTTCTCAGTTTGTACAGATAGCTTCTAAATATAAATCGGACATAACACTTAAAGTAAATGACAAAATCGTTAATCCTAAAAGCATTATTTCATTGTTATCGGTAGGAATTACATATAATAGTGAGGTTACAGTTTCCGCTGAAGGAGAGGATGCAAAACAGGCAGTAGATGCGCTTGTGAAGTTTATTGAGAATTTGAAAGAATAAAGTTTTGTAAAAACAAGATATTTTGTGGGGAGATGTTGATATGAAACTAAAGGGTAAGAAAATCATAGCACTTATTCATGATGACTTTGAGGATCTGGAACTGTGGTACCCTGTCCTGCGACTTAGAGAAGAGGGAGCAACAGTGCATATTGTAGGAGATGAAGGAAATAAAAAATATATAGGCAAATATGGAGTTCCGGCCCAGTCTGATTTTGCCTTTACAGAAATTGACCCGTCACAGTATGACGCGCTTTTAGTTCCAGGAGGATGGGCGCCGGATAAGCTTAGAAGATTCAAAGAGGTAATAGATATTGTAAAATATATGGATGAGAACGAAAAACCTATAGGACAGATATGCCACGCAGGGTGGGTGCTGATATCTGCAAAGATACTAAAGGGTAAAAAAGTTACGAGTACACCAGGTATAAAGGATGATATGGAGAATGCAGGAGCTGTATGGCTTGATGTACCTAGTATAGTAGATGGTCATATAGTATCGAGTAGGAGGCCGCCTGATCTGCCTGAGTACATGAAGGATTTTATAGAGGTTTTAGAAAAAAAGAATAGTTAAAAATTTTATAAAATATTGCTATTAAGAGCATGCAACAAGGTATGCTCTTTTATTAATGCAAAAATTCAGTATCCAACTCTTGCCCTAGTATAGCATGGTTAGATTACTATGCTCAAACTACAAATTGGAAAAATGTTGCGTAAAGGGTTGACATTATTTAAAGAATTGTATACAATAATAACAAACAGTATACAAAATTCAAGCTGTATATTTATGCTATTCTAAAAACAAAATTCCAGGGAGATAAAAAACAAAAAACTTCCATTAAGAAATTTCCTGTGGCTATCGGGAAAACGATATCAGAATCAATAGGAAAAGAAACTGGTTTTATTTATTAAGCATAAAGTAGTATATGCAACAAAAGGATAAATTTCATAAAATTCTCAATTTATAATGCCTTTTAGAAAATTAAATACAGTAAGAGAAGGGAGTGATGCAACTTTAGTTGCAAATCTGTATTATTTAAATAAAGTAATTGCTTTTGTTAATAAGTTAGAAAAGGAGGGGATAAGTGTAAAAATAATTGATCCTAATGTGAAGAATTTCAATAATTACTTTGCTTGACAAATTAGCAAGTTTATGTCTAGGATTAGGTGGACATAATGCTAAATCAGCGTTAGGGATTTCGTCGGTATACATATAAAAATTTAAGGGGGATTTTTTATGAAAAAGAGAAAATTATTAAGCAGCTTGGTGGCTCTATTTATGGTTTTATTAATTGTGACTGGTTGTGGGAAAAGCACTCCTGCTGATACAAAACAAGGAGATACAGGAAAAGTTTACAAAATGAAAATCGCTAGTATTTTATCAGATAGTGACCCTGAAACTCTTGGGCTGAAAAAATTAAAGGAACTTATAGAAACCAAGTCGGACGGTAATATTAAAGTAGAACTTTATCCGAATGCTCAGCTAGGAGCAGCATCAACATATTTGGATACTTTAAGGCAAGGAACTATACAGATGGCTTCACCAGGTAGCGTAATGGCACAACTTCAACCACTAGTTGCTGCACCAGAAATGCCTTTCCTTTTTAGAGATTGGGATCATGCAAGAAAAGTACTCACTGATCCAAAATATACTGACAAGCTTGTTGAAGGTATGATTGAAAAGAATGGAATACGTGCTCTTGGATTTGCACCAAGAAGCTTTAGAGTTATGTCATTTAATAAAGAAGTTAGTAGTTTCGATGACTTGAAGGGAAAACGCTTGCGAGTTCCTAATATTCCCTTTTATATAGAACTTGCTAAGGCACTAGGTACAAACCCTGTTGCATTACCATTAACTGAATTGTTTAGTGCATTGGAACAAAATGTTGTTGATGGACAGGAAAATCCATATGCTACAATATCTACAAGTAAGTTTTATGAAGTTCAGGATTATATACTTGAGTCAAATCATATATTCACTGTACACGGTTGGTATATAAACGAAAAGTTCTTCCAGAGCCTTCCAGATGAATATCAAAAAATAGTAACCGAGTCTGCAAAAGAAGCAATTGACTATACATTTGATATTTCCATAGAGGCAGAAAAAGAAGCAAAGGAATTACTAAAGAAAGAAGGCGTAAAGATTATTGTTCCAGACGAACAATTCAAGGCTAAGATAAGAGAGGCAAAAGGTCCAGCTCGTGAATTCTTCTATAAAACATATCCAGGCAGCAAAGAATGGGCAGAAATGGTTGATGCTGTACAATAAGTAAGTAATTTATTAGCATAAAGTTACCTGTAAAAGAAGGTAACTTTATGCTAAACAATAATGACTTCAATTCATTATTATAAAAATAATTTTTATGGCTGTATGTTTAAATTAATGGTCAATTATTGGGAGGTTATGATTATGGAAGAAAAAGCCAGTTTGCAGAGGGCAATAAATAAGGAAGAAAAAAATAGTTTTAAGAGTATCTTAAATAAGTTTTTTACTAGATTTATGGTTTTATCTTTATCAATGATGGTTATTCTGGTATTTATAAATGCAATAATGCGATATATTTTTAAAACAAGTTTACCAGTATCAGAGGAGTATTCGCGATTCTTTTTCATGTGGACAACATTCTTGGGAGTAATTGCTGCATTCAAAGATAAGCAGCATGTTGCAGTTACAATTGTTATCGACCAATTAAAAGGGAAGACCAAACGTATTTTTTATGTTATTGCCCAGATAATTTCATTAATTGCTATGATTATTGTTCTAATTGGCGGAATAAAATATACGATATCTGCGTCAACTTACAAAACAGTAGCAACAGGAATAAACTTTGGTATAATTGCAAGTGGTATTGTGGTTATGGTTGCTGGTTCAATTGGTATTATTATTTATGATACATACAATACTTTAAAAGAAGAGACGAAGGGAGAATAAGAATTATGGAAATGGCTGCTTTTCTAGGTACTTTGTTTGGCTTCATGACTTTTGGGATCCCTATTGCTATAGTGTTAGTTTTATGTGCTATTGTTCTAATGCTTGTAATGGGGCAGTTTGATCCTTTGGCTATTGCACAAGCTATGGTTACAGGAACTAATAGTTTCCCGTTAATGGCTATTCCGTTTTTTATGCTTGCTGGAGAAATAATGTCTCAGGGAGGATTATCAGCTAGAATTGTAGAATTTGCAAATTTGTCGGTAGGAAAAGTGAGAGGTGGATTGGGATATGCTGCCATTATAGCGAGCATTATATTTGCTGGTCTGTCAGGAAGTGCTGTTGCTGATGCTGCTGCACTAGGTGCGATTTTAATACCGATTATGAAATCAAAAGGATATAAGTTAGGACGTTCTGCTGGATTTATATGTGCTGGTGCAGTAATAGCACCTATCATACCTCCAAGTATACCTATGATTGTTTTGGGAACATCCGTAAATCTGTCCATAACTAGGCTTTTTATGGCTGGAATAATTCCTGGACTTATACTGGGTATTGCATTGCTTATTGCATGGTTTTTCGTTGTTAGAATTGATGGATACACCGATACAATAACGTATACAAAAGAGGAAAGAAGAAAGATTTTTAAAGAATCATTACCAGCATTGATGATGCCCGTACTTATTGTGGGAGGAATAAGACTTGGTATATTTACACCTACAGAAGCTGGAGCTTTTGCAGTAGTATATGCTTTGATTGTATGTAGATTTGTATATAAAGAATTGGATATTGACCAAATTGGTGATATTTTTTCTGCAGCAGCTAAAAGTACTGCAACAGTTATGTTTATTGTTGCTGCAGCCACTGCTGTAGGTTTTTATATTACAACTGCACAAGTTCCTGCACAAGTGGCAGGTGCATTGGGAGGACTTATTGATAAGCCAATGCTATTGTTACTTACAATAAATGCATTTCTTTTCGCAATTGGTATGGTTATGGATTTGACACCAAATATTCTTATTTTTGCACCTGTATTATTCCCTGTTATACAGCAAGCTGGCATCGATCCATACTTCTTTGCAGTTATTATGACGTTAAATCTTTGTATAGGTCTTATATCACCACCAGTTGGAACCGTTTTATATGTAGGATGCGGTGTTGCTAAAATTGATTTTGGTCGATTAGTTAAGGGAATTCTGCCGTTTTTGCTAGTGGAAATAAGTATTTTGTTACTTTGTATTTTATTCCCATCACTTATTATGGGACCTCTCAAATTAATAATGGGAACGTAAAACTATATATCTTGCATTATTAAAATATATTTAAAGACAACTAGTAATATGGTATTAGCATTTAAGGATATGCCAATGCTATCCTTAATATAATTCCCAGTAAACTCTTTTCTTATAAGTAGTAATTTTAGTTACTGGGAATATGTCTTAAATTGACTAATAAATTAATTATATAAGGAGTGTTTTATATGAAATTAATGCACACTAAGCTACCAGATTTCATTAGAAAGATGAAAGAAGCGGCGGCTAAAATAGGTTCTACTTGTAAGGAATGTAAAGTTGTTGGTCTAGAAAATTTAAAAACAGCAAAAATGCAGTCTTTAAGGACAGGGAGAATTGAGCAAGCGGTAGAAGAGCTAGCTAAAATGGAAGATGTGCATAAAGTAGAAGTTGCTATTATTCCTCGTATTCCTGAATCAATGCACAGTGCAATTGTAAGAGGATTTGATGAAAATGGAAACCCTACCCATGCAATCCTTGAAACAATCAATATACTTCATCCGACAGAGGATATTTTGTTGCATGACTGTCCAGATGTTGATGACAGAAGGCCGCCGATTGGAAATCACTAGTTTTTATTTGGACTCCATAAAAAATGGCTTAATCAGTATATAAATTTAAAAGAGGTGGAATAAAAATGAGCAGACTAAAATATAAAATTATTCCAGAAGGAATGTTAGATGGAATTTTAGTTCCATTATCAATCGTATTTATTGATTATGCAGATGTAAAAGCTTGTAATATCTCTATGCGTGAAGCATGTGAAAAAGTTGCAGCTACTATTCCTGGACCAGCCGGTATTAACATGTTTGACATGACAGCTACCACAACTAATAGTGATGGTGTTATGATTGATGGATCTATGACATGTATGGCAGCTTCTGATTATGGTAAAATCAACAAAGATTTTGGCTACCTTGAAATGGTTGAGGTCCCTTACTCAGAAGAATTAATTAAGGAAGAACCTCATTTAAAACAGTGGATGAAATCTTATCCCGATAGAAGACTTATTATGGGGCCAGATCCTAAGAAAAAGAAAATTCCAATTCACAATGCTGTTCTGACAGGAAGAGCAGGAAACAATAACTCTGCTACTGAGATGATGCACTATATTACTATGGAAGAAATTCTTTTGCCTATCACTGGACAGCTTCAGATTATGAAAGATGGTAAGGTTGAAATTGGTGGAACGGGCTGGATTATTTCAGTTGGTATTGGTATGGTTGTTGGTGAAGAATATGGACGTATTGTTCCTCATAGACAGTTCAAATGTGGAGAAACTGCACACAATTCTGGAGAATATGCGAAATTCCTTAAAAGCCATATTCCATGTATCGCAGCCGACAAGTCAGTTCTTGCAAAATATATCATCCAGGCTTTGCAAACTGGTGTAATTCCAGGAAGGGATATTGGTGCTTCCCCTGCGGTTCTTTCCGTAGCAAGACATATGAAAATCAAGCCGGATTTCGATAACATGAGTGAAGCCTCCTTTAAAGAATTAGCAAGTGTTGGATTTACAAAAGAATGGATGAATGAAGAAGTAGAAGAATTAACACCAGAAGAAATTATTGCAAGAGCAGATGAAATCATTCCAGGTATTGATAATCCTCGTAAATATAATGTATCTGATATTGTGCAAGTAAAGTACGTTGATGTTTAATATCTAACAAATAGTAAAATTATAAACACTGAAACGAGAAATTATGGTTTCTCGTTTCAGTGTCATTGCAATGAAAAGTGTAGTAATGGAATTAAAGAATTTTACAAATATTGAAGGAAAAATAAAAGAAAGGAATATTATATGGAGAAGATAGGCATTTATGGAGGTACATTCAATCCCATTCATAATGGACATTTGAATATGGCAAAGCAAATGGGAAATATGCTGGAGCTTGATCGTATATTGATCATTCCTGCCAACGTGCCGCCACATAAAGTGGGGGTTCCTATAACAGAAGAGAAGCACAGATATGAAATGTGCCGTCTTGCTTGTGAAGAAAGCCGTCTTTTTCAAGTTTGTGATATAGAACTTAAGCGAGAAGGCAGAAGCTACACAGTAGACACTCTAAATGAAATTTCTAGTAAATACAATAATAGCCGTCTGTATTTTATGATGGGTTCCGATTCATTTCTATCTGTAATAAAATGGGTAGGATTTGAAAAAATTATTCGGCTTGCAACATTGTGTACTGCCCCTAGAAATACAAAGGAAATCCCTCAGTTATTAAAAATGGAACAGTTATTAAGGAGTAAAGGAGCTATCACAAGAATTTGTGATATTCCTATTATGCCTATATCTTCTACGGAAATAAGAAACAGGATTTCTAAAGGATTAAATGTTGAAGAAGTGCTTCCCCAAAAAATAGTTGATTACATAAAAAAGAATGGACTTTATATGAAAAATAAAGGTGTGCTTTAAACTATAGATAACAAAGTTCAAGGTTAAATTTATTAAGATTTTGAGAATTCTTCTGGTTCATGTGAAGATTTGCCCTCTTTAAATAAAAGAAGACAGAAGTAGCAACAAATGCTTCAAAATCTCTAGAGAAATATAAATTAAATCTTAGAGTTGTCTATCTATATTGATACTGAAATGACTTTTTAGAATATGATCAATGTAAAAGCTTACCGAAGGCAAATAGTGTTAAATTGTATCAAATACAGAGAAATGGGGAGATTGTGATGCAGGACGATACTAAAGTTATAGTACAGGTCGATAAAACGGTAGTAAAAGTTACTGGATTAGAAGTGAAAGGGTTAAACATTCAACAACTGGAAGAAATTATCAATGACAAATTAAAAAGTGTAATCAGGATTATTGGTGTAACAGGTAACTCTTTAGAAATGGATGTTTACGGTGTTGAAGAGGAAGATATTTTAAGGGAGAAGAGTGGCTTAATTAAAGCTATTGCATTAGCAGACGGAATTACTGTTTCCGATTTGACAAAACTTTCTTCTGTTAAGAAGATTCAGAGTGTAGATATTAATTCAGTACCGGACTACATCGAAAATGGATGCATGGGTGAAAGGTGGCAAAAATTGTGATAAATAAAGCTGTTATTATCCCTACAGGTGATGAAATCAAGACAGGGATTGTTTTGGATACGGATAGTCCTATGATTATGCAGGTTTTGTTAAGTATGAACGGTAGATGTAATATTATCCGAAATGAACCTGTAGCTGACAGAGAAAACTTGATTACGGACTGCATACAGCGCTATGTTCACGAAAATGTAGACTTAATTATTTTAATAGGTGGTTCTGGAGGGGGGCATAGACATAGCACCACGTTGGGAAAGGATTTTACCCATTCCTCTTTAGAATTGCTGTTAGAAGAAAAGTATTCCTCTGAGCTTTATGGAAAAAATGGACACATGTGGAGCAAGCTTTTGTGCGGTACTATTAAAAATACTATGGTTATTAATGTACCTGGGCCATTCCAGGAAGCACGTGCGGCAATTGAAGCATTTAAGAAAGCTTATGAACGAGATGAAAAAAATTTAAAACAAATCAATTTGAAAATGATGGAAGCGGTGAAGGCACAATATGGTGCAAAAAGTAAGGTGTAGAAAATATGCACCTTGCTTTATAGTATTGCAGAAAAAAATAGTGAAATGTTATGGGTATTTAAATAAACTACGTTTATAACCAAGTGGAATAAAGCTTTTGAGGTGAATTTATGGAAAACAGAAATTCTAAAAATATGTTTCATGGGGAAGCATTTTTGTTGAAAACGATTTCTAATGACGGTTACAGCGTAATAGTCGGCGGTATCTGTCCTGAGGGAAAAAAAAAGGAAGCAATTCGAGCATATTCTGCAATTAGCAAAATTAAACTTGGCCAGTCAAAAGATGAATTTTTAGTGGATTATATTTTGGCAAATGCGATTACCCACCTATCTCCTGAGTGGATAAATATAGTGGGAGCTTCCATACGGATTCATGGTGTACAGAAAAGTACAGGAGGGATTATAGGAAACCCATTTGAAGAACATGAATCTGCTAAAGGTAACATGGAAGAAGTAATGCCAGGTTTGTTTTTGATTTCTTTAGCAGGTGGTCCGGGTATTGCTTTTGCAGGAACTTATGACGATGCAATATTATTAGAAAAGATAATTCGAGAAAAAAATATGGCACAAAATAGGAAAATAGAAGGGATTTTAAAGAGGTTGGACGAAATAACGAAACTTTATATTTTAGTTGCTGATGGAAGTGGAGAAGAGAGCTTTGGAGGAATATTCATATCTGATAAAAACGGGAAAAATTGTTTGTTGTTGAGACCTTGAGTTTTTTAAATACTTTATGGAGTTTTATAATAAAAAAAGTCCTAGTGAAGGTTATAGTAGTAGTTGACATTATCCAACTAATTGCATACAATATTATTAAATGGTATACAATTACAATTTTATATGACTTATACTAAGTGTATTAATTTTAATAATGCATAAGGAAAGGAATGATAGTAAAATGAATAAGCGCAGAAAACAAACTATGGATGGTAACACAGCAGCGGCGTATGCTTCATACGCATTTACAGAAGTAGCTGTAATCTATCCTATTACTCCATCTTCACCGATGGCTGAATCAATTGATGTATGGTCTGCTCAAGGAAGAAAAAATATTTTCGGGCAGCCAGTTGTGGTAAAAGAAATGCAGTCAGAAGGAGGTGCTGCAGGAGCATTACATGGCTGTCTTCAGGGTGGCGCATTAGCCTCCACTTATACAGCATCACAAGGTTTATTATTAATGATACCTAATATGTATAAAATTGCAGGAGAACTTCTTCCAGGCGTATTTCATGTTAGTGCCCGTTCGTTAGCGTCTAATGCCCTTAGCATCTTTGGTGATCATCAAGATGTTATGGCTACACGTCAGACAGGGTTTGCTATATTGGCATCCAGCAGTGTACAACAATGCATGGATCTTGGAGCGGTAGCACATTTGGTTGCGATTAAATCTCGTATACCTGTACTTCACTTTTTTGATGGTTTTAGAACATCGCACGAGATGCAAAAGATTGAGCTGCTTGAATACGATGAACTTGCAAAATTAGTTGATATGGATGCTGTGAATGAGTTTCGTGCACGCTCTCTTAACCCTGATCATCCAGTACTTCGTGGTACAACCCAAAACCCGGATATCTTTTTCCAAACTCGTGAAGCAGTCAACAAATTCTATGAGCCGTTGCCAGAAGTATTCCAACACTATATGGACGAAATAAATAAATTAACAGGACGTGATTATAAGCTGTTTAACTACTATGGGTCTCCGACAGCAGATAAGGTTATTATCGCGATAGGATCTGGATGTGATGTAATCAGAGAAACAATTGAATACTTTAACGCACAAGGCGCAAATTATGGTCTGTTGGAAGTTCATCTTTATCGTCCATTCTTTGCAGAACATATGTTTAATGCATTACCTAAAACGGTAAAACGTATTGCTGTATTGGATCGTACCAAAGAACCTGGTGCTGAAGGTGAACCCCTTTATTTGGATGTTAGAAATGCATTCTTTGGAAAAGAAGATGCTCCATTGATTGTTGGAGGACGTTACGGTCTTGGTTCTAAGGATTTTACACCTGCAAATGTCATGGAAGTATTTACTAATCTTGAGCAAGAGGAGCCACGTGATGGATTTACCGTTGGTATTGTTGATGACGTTACATATAAATCACTTCCAGCATATGAGAAAAAATTTAATCCGACACCTAAGGGAACGATAGCATGTAAATTCTGGGGACTTGGCTCAGATGGTACAGTAAGTGCAAATAAATCTGCTGTAAAAATCATCGGTGACCATACTGACAAGTATGTACAGGCATATTTTGCTTATGATTCTAAAAAATCAGGTGGTTTAACGGTTTCTCATTTACGATTTGGAGATGCTCCAATTATGGCACCTTATCTGATTAACATGGCAGACTTTATCGCTTGCCATAATCAGGCCTATGTACAAAAGTACGATTTGCTTGATGGTGTTAAAGAGGGAGGTATATTCCTGCTTAATTGTGTCTGGAGTCCAGAAGAATTGGAAAAGGAACTGCCTGCATCACTGAAACGTCAGATGGCAGAAAAAAATGTTGAATTTTACACTATTAATGCAGTTGAAATTGCTAAAAGCTTAGGCCTCGGCAATCGTATCAATATGATCATGCAGGCAGCATTTTTCAAATTAGCGAAGGTTATGCCTTTAGATGAGGCAATAAAATATCTAAAACAAGCAGTGGAAAAGAACTATGGTAGACAGGGACAAGACGTTGTTGATATGAACTGGAAGGCGATTGATGCCGGCATAACTTCCATTACTAAAATTACAATTCCAGATAGCTGGAAGGATGAGCAGGACGAAAAAGTAGAAGTTAAGACCGATTTGCCTGATTTCGTTGAGAAAATTGTGATTCCAATGAATAGTCAAAAGGGAGATTTATTACCGGTGAGTGCATTCAATGGAATTGAAGATGGAACCTATCCAACGGGTGTTACACAATATGAGAAACGTGGTATCGCTATCGAGGTTCCCTACTGGGATGCTCAAAAATGTATTCAGTGTAATCAGTGCGCATTTGTATGTCCACACTCAGTGTTGAGACCTATGTTATTGACAGATGAACAGGTGAAAGCAGCTCCTGTAGGTATCATTACCAAAGCTGCCAATGGGTTTAAAGGAAAACAATTTTACATGGGATTTTCTGCTTTGGACTGTACAGGTTGTGGTAATTGCGTTGACGTTTGTCCTACTAAGGAAAAAGCACTTGAGATGAAACCTCTTGCACCAAAACGTGAAGAGTTTGAGAAATTATGGGAGTTTGCAAAAAGTGTTGAACCTATACAACTTACAAAAGAACAAAAGGCAACAGTTAAGGGCAGCCAATTCCTGCAACCACTATTTGAGTTTTCAGGTGCATGTGCCGGCTGCGGAGAAACGCCTTATGCAAAATTGATTACTCAACTTTTCGGAGACAGAATGGTAATTTCTAATGCTGCTGGTTGTGCTACTGTTTGGGGTGGTTCAGCACCATCTATTCCTTATACAAAGAATCGTTTGGGACATGGTCCTGCCTGGGGATTCTCGCTATTTGAGGATAATGCAGAGTATGGATTCGGTATGTATCTAGGTGCAAAGACTGTTCGTAAGGCAGTTGCTGATAAAGTAAGGGCTGTACTCAAAAAGGGTGTCGATAAAGAACTTGAAGAGGCAATGAACCAGTGGCTTGACGGATTTGAAAAATCAGAAGGAACACGCGAAAGAGCAGATAAACTAGCTAAGTTGCTGGAACAATATCGTGATATTCCAGAACTTGCGGAAATTTACGAGCGTCGTGATTATTTCGTTAAGCAATCGAACTGGATTTTTGGTGGAGATGGCTGGGCTTATGATATTGGGTATGGTGGTTTAGACCATGTACTTGCTTCCGGAGAAGATATCAATGTAATAGTTTTCGATACTGAAGTGTACTCAAACACTGGTGGACAGTCATCGAAATCAACACCGACAGCAGCTATTGCTAAATTTGCAGCTTCAGGAAAATATACGAAGAAAAAAGACCTTGGTATGATGGCAATGAGCTATGGTTATGTTTATGTGGCGCAGATTGCCATGGGTGCGAACAAGGCACAGACGTTGAAGGCGATTCTCGAAGCAGAAGCTTATCCAGGTCCATCTTTGATTATTGCGTATTCGCCATGTGTTAATCATGGTATCAAAGGCGGTATGGGAAAATCCCAGAGACAGGCAAAACGTGCTGTAGAAGCTGGGTACTGGTCATTATATCGATATAATCCATTGTTGAAAAAAGAAGGAAAAAACCCATTTATTTTGGACTCCAAGGACCCAACAGCTAGCTTTGAGGAATTCCTTTTAAGTGAAGTTCGTTTTGCATCCCTACTTAAACAGTATCCTGATACTGCCAAGGAACTGTTTAAAAAAGCGGAACAGGATGCAAAAGACAGACTGGAAAGCTATAAGCGTTTAAGTCAGCAAGAATACAATAATCCTCTGGTTTGATTTTTTATAAGAAATAGTATAAAATATAAGATTAGAATAGATATCTGAACAAATTAACAAAGAGGGAATAAAATGAAAAAAAGAAATGATAGTAGCAGTAATTTGAGCAAAAAAGTGTACGAACAGATTAAACGGATGATTCTGCACCTTGAAATAAAGCCGGGCGAGCGTATACCAGAGGAAAAGCTTGCAAATTTTGTTAATGGCAGCAGGACGCCCGTGCGAGAGGCGTTACGGAAGCTGGCTAATGAGGGACTAGTGAACATTTATCCTAGACGATTTTCAGAAGTGGCTTATTATGATGAAGAGGCTGTTAAACAGATTGGTGTGGTTCGTTTATCTCAGGATTTACTTTCCTGCCAGTTAGCAATAATGCATGGCTCCAATGCCGATTTTGCCCTGTTGCGCCAGTTGGCGGAAAAGTGTGAAATCGGAGCCAAAAGTGGGAACATTTATGAGCGTATAGCGTTCGATTCAGAATTCCATCTTCAGATTGCAGAAATCGGCGGAAATAAATTTTTAATTCAGAACCAGAAAAAGCTATATCTGTTGATACATCTTATTCAAATATCGAAGTATACGAGTGTTGAGGACAGTATTGCGCAGATTCAAAACCATAAAGACATTGTTGAAGCTTTGTATAATCGCGACTTTGAAAAGATTAAAGTTGTAGTCTGCAAACATTTACAGTCATTCTATAATATTGACCAAGAAATCATCGACATGTATATTAAATAATTAAACAAAGGATAAGAATATATACGAGGTAAAGAAGATGTAATAGGCTTATTAGAAAAAATAATTCCAAAACATAAAGTTTCTAATAGATGTAAATTTTATTCTAAAATTTACATCTATTTTTTTTAGGAGCGTGCCTAGCAAAGCTATAATTTGCTTACTGGTGGAAGTCCAGTCTAGGTAGTCGCAAGGAGACTAGTAACTTTAGTAACTATAAGAGTGTTAGGGAAACTGTCAGACAAGTAGTTAAATTAACTTGCCTCGCTAGGTCCTTATAGATATCCTTCAAAAATCCTCTTCGGGCTTCATAGAAGAGCTGTTTTAATAGAAAAGATTAGAGGTAAAAACAGCTCTTTAAAGTCACTTCAGAGGAAACATTGAAGGATATTTAAAACTATACTGTTAGAGTATCTAGCACAAGAGGTTAAATTAAAAAGAATAGTTAAAAATTTTATAAAATATTGCTATTAAGAGCATGCAACAAGGTATGCTCTTTTATTAATGCAAAAATTCAGTGTGCACTTTGCATATTAATATAACAATATAGTATTCCCATGAACACAAGAAAATATGATAATATTCAAACAACACAAAAAATTCTGAAATAATTAAAAAATAAAAGATGGAGGAGAGAAGCCATGGAACAGCACAAGATTGCAGTAATACGAGTAGTTACTATAGAAGAAGAAAAACTGAATTTACATGGAAAACTTATTGAAAAATACTTTCCCAACTTAATTACAGAATCATATTGCATACCTGACCAATACAATGGTGTATATGATGACATCAGCCATGAAATTGCAACTGAAAAGATTATCGATATAGTAAAACAGATACAGAGTCAGTATGACGGAATAATAGTAAGCTGTGCCGGCGATCCCGCTGTGGAAGTATTGAATCAGGAACTTGATATACCAATAGTTGGAGCGGGACATTCTGTAGCAAGTTATAGTTTAAACTTTGGAGATAAGATAGGGGTATTGGGAATAAGAGAAGAGGCACCGGAAGCTGTAAAGAAAATACTGGGCGATAAACTGGTGAAATCTGCTAAACCTGTAAAAGTTAACAATACAAATGACTTATTAACGGAAGAAGGAAAAAAATCCGTAATTGAGGCAGCAAAGAAACTAGAAGAAGCAGGTGTTGATACTATAATCTTAGCATGTACAGGATTATCCACCATAGGAGTAGCAAAATATTTAAATGACAATATAGGTATACCTGTCATTGATCCTGTATTTTCAGAGGCTTTAGTAATGAACAGCATATGTAAGTATAAATACTTTTTTTAGTAGGTGATATTTATGGAAAGTTACAATATTAAAATTACTGAAGAAATTGCAGAGGCGGCTGTATTAGGGGGACTATTCCTTGGAGGGGGCGGTGGCGGTTCATCCAAGGAAGGAATGCGAGCTGCTGAAGAAGCTTTAAAATTAGGAGAATTAACATTAGTTTCCTATGATCATATAAACAGAGACGATATAGTAATTACGGCATCAGCAGTAGGTTCACCGGCCGCGATAGAAAAGTTTGTTTCTGCTGAGCAGTGTAAGAAGGCATATGAAATGTATAGGGATTTACTTGATGGAGAAATAGGCGGAATAATTACCAATGAAAATGGGGGACATTCAACTACAAATGGATGGATAGTATCTGCAATGGCCGGTATACCTCTAATAGATGCTCCTTGCAACGGCAGGGCCCATCCAACGGCTTCCATGGGAAGTATGGGGTTAAGTCAAATAAAAGGATATAAGACTATACAAATAGCTATAGGAGGAAATCCAAATCTAGGAAAAGAGATAGAAGTAATAGCGAAAGGAAGTCTAAATGCAACATCATCAGTAGTAAGACATGCGGCAGTTGAAGCAGGTGGATTGGTAACTGTCCTTAGAAATCCTGTAAAGGCAGAATATCTAGAGAACAATGCAGCTATAGGAGGTCTTAAACAAGCTATAGATATTGGAAAAGTATTTCTCAAGCATAAAAAAGATATGGAAGCTGTATTGAAAGAGTTGTCGGAAATGATTTCATTAGAAGTAATAGTAAGAGGAATAGTAAAGAAATATGAAATCAGAACCCAGGGAGGATTTGATGTAGGATTTGTAGCAGTCGAAGCTCAAGATGGAGGTTATGAAATTACCTTCTGGAACGAATACATGACATTGGAATATGAAGGTGAAAGATTGGCTACTTTTCCCGACTTAATAGTTACTTTAGATAGTAAAACTGGAAGGGTTCTAACAAGTGCTGAACTAAAAGAGAAGGATGAAATTATAGTTGTAAAAGTGGACAGAGGTAAATTAAAACTTGGTCAAGGAATGTTTGATAAAAAACTTTTTCAAAAGGTTGAAGAGGTTCTAGAGAAAGAGATTATAAAATATGCATTTTAGAGAGGAGACGGTGCACAATGCTTAAACAGGTTATGGAGATGTATGAGTTATTAGATAGTCCAAATGCAAGTGGTAAACAAATAGAAGAGTTTTTAAGAAGCAGAGGAGCAGAAAGTGTAGTGACTGAAACTGTAACTGGCGATAAGGGAAGTACAGATTTTATAAAAGTAACAATCAAAGGTAGTGAAGGTAAAAGTATAGGTGGAGATGCTCCAACCTTGGGGATTATAGGAAGGCTTGGAGGTCTTGGGGCAAGGCCAGAAGTTGTTGGATTTGTATCAGATGGAGACGGCGCCCTTACAGTATTATCTGCAGCATTAAAGCTGATAGATATGAACAAAAATGGAGACACCCTAAAGGGAGATGTAGTAATTACAACTCATATTTGTCCTAATGCTCCTACTAGAGAACATTTTCCCGTTAGATTCATGGATTCACCAGTAGATATTGAAACAATGAACAAAATGGAAATAACAGACCAAATGGATGCTATTTTATCTATCGACACTACAAAGGGCAACAAAATTATAAACACCAGGGGATTTGCTATTTCCAGCACTGTGAAAGAAGGATACATCCTAAAGGTAAGCGATGATTTGCTTGAAATTATGATGAGGACAAGCGGAAGATTGCCCTATGTATTTCCCATATCTCAGCAGGACATAACGCCCTACGGAAATGGACTTTATCATTTAAATAGCATATTACAACCAGCCGTTGTTGCTAAGGCTCCTGTAGTAGGCGTTGCTATAACCACTGAGGTACCGGTTGCAGGTTGTGCTACTGGAGCAACCCATCTTACAGACGTAGAAATGACAGCAAGATTTGTAGTTGAAGTAGCTAAAGACTTTGGAGAAAAGAAATGTAAATTTTACGATGAAAAGGAATATGAATTAATTTTAAAGCTGTATGGAGATATGAAGAGATTCCAAACTAAAGGAGAGCAATAAAATGAAAAAGATACAAGTTACCCTTTTAGTGGAAGAATCAAAGGAGTTGATTGCTAGAGCCATATTAGAGCATAAAAAGCTTAAAACTAGTTTAAAAAGTGGAAAGGTTATACTAAAGGGTGGCACAACAATTTCAAAAATAAGTGAAAAGATTATCGGAATACCTTTAAGAATATCCGGTCGAATCTCAGAAAGAGGTACTGTATCTAGTCTTATAAACTCAGACTGTCCTCATACTATCCTAATAGAAAAAAACAAAATAAGAAATATCGATAATAGCCTAAATGAAGAATTCAATAATTTAACCGAAAATGACTTGGTGATCATTGGAGCCAATGCAATAGATGTCTTTGGGAATGCTGCCATGATGGCAGGAAGTCCTGGAGGAGGAAATGTAGGGCAAAGTATGGCACTTATATATACAGAGAGAGTAAATGTAATAATAGCAGCGGGCCTTGAAAAGCTTATACCAGGTAATATTAACGAAGTAATAAAAAATTCTAGTAGAAAGGATAAAGTTTTTTCTACAGGAATGGGAGTTGGAATGTTTCCTATATACGGTGAGTTGATAACAGAGGTTGAAGCCATACAATTGCTAGCTGATGTCAATTGTCAAGTAATTGGTGCAGGAGGACTATATGAAGCTAAGGGAAGTACTACTTTAGAGATATGGGGAGAAGATGAAGAAATAAATAAAATAATAGAAACAATAAAAAATATTAAAACAAATGAAAACAAAATTTCCGGGGAAATGATTTCTCTTCAAGAATGTGAGGCCTTTTGTGAATCCTGCGGGCGCCATGAGGGATGCAGCTACAAGAAAAGACAACTAAAAGATAGAAAAAAAGCAAAGCTAGGAATCATAACAATTGGGCAGTCACCAAGAAAAGACCTTACTGATGATATAGCAGCTTTATTAAGTAAATACATTTTGATAAGTGAAAAGGGAGTACTGGATAAATATTCATATCAGGATGTTCTAGAAAAGTTTAGCCCAAAGGAAAATGAAAATATACTCGTATCAAGAATGAGAGATGGGAAGCAGGTTATATTAAGCGAACAGAAAATTTTGGAAGAAATGCAAACCTGTATTGATGAATTAGAAAAAGAAGTAGATATTGTACTGATACTATGTACAGGAAAGTTTTTAAAGTTTAAACATAATAAACCCTTACTTATACCTCAGAGAATCTTACATTCGACTGTATCAAATTTATCAGATGGTAAAAAAATAGGTGCTATAGTGCCTGAGAAAGAGCAAATAAAACAGATGAAGGAATGGTGGAGTAAGGTAGGAGTAAATCTAAAGGTTGAAGCGGCCTCACCTTATAAGGATATAGAAAAAATTAGAGAGGTTGCAAGTAAATTTAAAGACGAGGATATAGACTATATAGTTTTAGACTGTATGGGATATTCTCAGAGTATGAAAAAAATTGTTATGGAAGAATCAGGAAAAATGGTTATATTACCTAGGACTTTGATTGCTAGAGTAGTTAATGAACTGATTGGATGATTGATATAGATAACAAAGCTCAAGGTTAAATTTATTAGGATTTTGAGAATTCTTCTGGTTCATGTGAAGATTTACCCTCTTTAAATAAAAGAAGACAGAAGTAGCAACAAATGTTTCAAAATCACTCAGAAGGAAACCTCAAAATCCCTAGAGTAATATAAATTGAATCTTAGAGTTGTCTATCTATATTTATATTTAGATTTCCTAAAAAATAAAAAGGGGGAGTATACATGGCAAAATCAAGTGAGAATTTTTCTTCAAAAGGTCCTTCTGCACTACAGCCATCTATTCTTATACTCAATATTGTAGTTGCTGTACTTGGTGCAATAATGGGACTGGAACTTATTACAAGATTAGGTATTACAACTAATACTTCCATTGTCGGAGCACTTATTGCAATACTTATAGCCAGGATACCTATCAAATTTTTTAACAATTTTAAGGATTTAAACAGTCAGAATCTAGTACAGACAGCAATCTCAGGAGCTACATTTTCAGCTGCAAATGGAATGCTGCTGCCCATAGGTATACCATATCTTATGGGAAAACCGGAACTGGTACTACCTATGTTAATTGGTGTAGGATTAGCAGTTGTTACAGATGCTACGATACTTTATTTCAGTTTTGATACTGAGGCATTTCCTGCAGAAGCTGCATGGCCTCCGGGAATAGCGGCAGCAGAAGCAATCTTGGCAGCTGCTGAAAAAGGTAAAAAAGGATTACTACTAATATATGGAATGATTGGTGGAGTTATAGGGAAATATTTTGGTATTCCAACAGATGTATTTGGTGTTACATGGATAGGTAATATATTTGCACTATTAGCTTTTGGAATTGGTTTAATAGTAAGGGGATATGTTCCTAAGTATTTTGGACTAGATATAAACGGAATGTATATACCACATGGAGTAATGATTGGTGCAGGTTTAGTAGCTTTAATACAAATTATCAGAATCGTTACTTCAAACTCAGAAAATAACGGAGATACACCTGCAGGTTTTACAAGATCGATTAAGGAAATGAGAAAGGGGTTGGGTAGAGGATATGGTGTTTATTTAGCTATAGCATTGATCATTGCAATAATAGGTGGTATAGCTACTGAAATGTCAATTGGAATGCTGATTTTATGGGTTATATTTGCTGCCTTTGCTGCAATCGCATCAGAATTAATCGTGGGTATATCCGCAATGCATTCAGGATGGTTTCCAGCGTTTGCAACAGCTCTTATATTTTTGGTAATAGGTATGCTGATTGGATTTCCTCCCTTAGCTTTAGCATTACTTGTAGGATTTACTGCTTCTACAGGTCCGGCATTTGCGGATATGGCTTATGATCTTAAAGCAGGTTGGATTTTAAGAGGTAGAGGTAAAGATGCCGAATTTGAAAAATACGGAAGAAAGCAGCAATATATAGCGGAGGTTATCAGTTTTGTAGTAGCTATTATAATTGTTGCAGCTGTTCATAAATTCTACTTTGCTCAAGACCTTTTCCCACCCGTTGATAGAGTTTATGTTGCCACAATAGAAGCCGGTGCAAGCATGGCGGTAGCTAAGAGTTTGTTGATATGGGCTATTCCTGGAGCTATTGTTCAATTTTTAGGTGGGCCATCTAGACAGTTAGGAGTATTATTTGCTACAGGTTTGCTAATCAACTATCCAATAGCTGGTATAACAGTAATTGTGGGATTAACTATAAGATATGTCATTATAAAGAAATATAAAGAAGAAGGACAGAGTGCACTATACGTTCTAGGTGCAGGGGCGATTGCTGGAGCAGCTATTTACAGCTTCTTTACTTCAACATTAAAACTTGGTAAAAAATAAAGTTTTTGTTGGCATAAGGTACTAGGTTAGTATCTTATGCCTTAACATTTTAAGAAATAGAAATAAGAATGGGAGGTTTATTATGGTACAGTACGAATTCGAGTTATTTCATGCAGCTCAAAGACTGATTAATGAAATATTAGGGGTCCAGGAGGGAGAAATAGTTTGTGTGACTGCTGATACAAGCTCAAATCAAGCAGTAGCAAATACAATCGCAGCAGCTGCTTTTGCTGCAGGGGCAAAACCCATGACAATCTGGACGCCTACTCCTTTGGGTGTAGGTAAAGCAGCAGATTCGATGCTCCCGGAAGACAGTCTTGTTGGGGCATTGTCAAACTGTGATGTTTGGATAGAAATAAATCAACAATGGTTACTATATTCTACTACCTTTGACAAGACTATGGCATCCAATAAAGATATTAGATATATAAATCTTGTTGGAATGAATCCCGATATGATGATTAGGACAATAGGTCGAGTAGATATTCTGTTGCTGAGGGAGTTTTTAGATTTGGTTACTGAAATTACGAGTAGCGGTAAACACATCAGAGTAACTACTCCCGCCGGAACTGATCTCGAATTTGAAAATCATCCTGACAGAGAATTTATTAACCATTCGGGAATTGTACCTAAAGGGACATATGAAATGCTTCCAGGACAAGTTAGTTGGACTCCTAAGTTAGAAACAATCAATGGGACTATGGTTATTGACGGAACATTAACTCCACCATGCGGACATTTGGAAGAGCCTGTTAAATTAACAATAGAAAAGGGTAGAGTAGTTAAAATTGAAGGTGGAATGCAGGCTGAACAATTTAGAAAATGGCTGGAAAGCTTTGATGATGAAAATATGTATCAGTTAGCACATATTTCCTATGGATTTAATCCAGGGGCCCGATTATCAGGAGATATCGTTGAAGATGAACGCGTATGGGGAGCTACTGAATGGGGTATCGGCAACATAGGACCGAGATTGGTTCCAGATATTCCAGGAGGCGTTCCTGCAGCGTCTCACTGTGACGGTATAAATCTAAACTCATCGGTATGGGTAGATGGCAAGCAAATATTAGATAGGGGTAAGGTTGTATATCCTGAAAAACTGGTTGAACTAGCTAAAAAACTAGGTACACTATAATAATTATCAAACCTCCAATTTCGATTTGGAGGTTTGATAATTTAAAGAAAATTTTATTTTTCATTTGATTGTATGGTATGATTTAAGTAAAAATCACATTGGGTGAGGAATTATGAAAGTAAAAGATATTTTCAACTTAAATAATGATTTTAAAGGATTTAAACTATTGGCTGGAGAGGGTGGACTCAATAAAGAAGTAAAGGATGTAGAAATTTTGGAGGTGCCTGACGGTGTTTATTGGACCAAAGAAGGAGATTTAGCAATAACGACGGCATATTTTCTATATAAAGAAAACAGTGATCTTACTTCATGGATAGAAACATTAAATGAAAAAGGAGCTGCTGGACTGGGAATTAAAACAGATAGATTCCTGAAAAAAATATCGGCAAAAGCCATCAAAAAGGCCAATGAGCTTAACTTCCCCTTGTTTGAAATACCTATACACATAGGGTACAGCGATATGACATGGCCAATTATTAGTAAAATATTAGGTGAAAGTGAGTTCACAAACTTTAGGCTTGAAAAATTTAATGACGAATTAATTAGTTTAAGTTCCAATCATTATAGCTTAAAGGATATCTTTAATATAATGAAAAAACATATAAAGAATCCTTTCGTAGTATTTTCTTCTAACAAAAAAATAGAATGTATACTAAATAATCAGAAAGTGTTGCCAATAGCCAATATTATTACTCTTTTAAATGAAAGAAAGAACACAATAGATACTTCAGTTGATTTTATATGTTTAGAATATGCTTACAAAGTATTTGTTAAAGCCTTGAAAACTGAAGGAGAAGTAATTGGTTATCTTTTTATTATTATTAATAAAGATAATCATCAAAATCTTGATTTGAAGATAGCTTCGTTGTCGTGCCCCTATTTAATAGTTGGAATTATATTAGAAAAATCACATGATTACCTTAGATACGATTCTAAAGAAAGTTTTTTAAAGGCGATAATAGATAATGAGGTTTCAAATAGGATGAAATTAAAGAGGGATGCCGCTTACTATAATATTGCATATGATTTAAAAAGAGTAATATGGATAATTGAAATAGAATCAAAGCATGAATTAGAAGTTAATTTCAATAATATTCGTGACCTTATTAAAAGCAAGTTAGATTCTGTTGAAATCCATATAATTCATGATAATAATAGTGTTATTTGTATTAATAATTTAAATGAAAAAATGTATAGGAAAATTTGGTTTCAACATTTGCTGAAAGAGCTTGAGTATAAATTTCCTGGTTGCAGTTTTAAAATAGGTGTAAGTAAAACCTTTGATAGCTTAGATAAATTGTCAATTGCCTATGATGAAGCTAGATTTAGCCTTGAGAAAGGGTCGAAAATTGAAGGAGAAAATATTCAATTATTTGATGATTTGATTATATATTATATTTTGAATGAGGTTTTAAACAACCCCCAGATAATTAGAATATATGAGGATACTATAAAAAAATTAAAGGATTATGATGTGAATAATGGAACCGAACTCATAGGAACATTGAGTTGCTATATAGAGAACAACTATAATGTTTTGAAGACTGCGGAATATTTATATATCCACAGAAACACCTTGTATAAAAGGCTTAAGAAAATAGAAAGTATTATGGAATTAGATATTAAGAATGCACATAAAAATTTAATTATAGGGCTAGGGCTAAAACTACATAAGTTATATAGTAATACAGAAATTTAAAGGGTAATAAAAATATGATGAATAGTCAAAGATTGTTATATCTTCTTATCTTTAAAGGTTATGTATTTTAACTTCTGCTTTTATATCTGAATTGCCAGATCTCTTGAAAAACTGGTATAATGGAAGTATTAAAGAATGATATATATATTTATATTATAACGCAGATAGGTGCTAGCTATGGAGGTATAACAATGCAAATAGGTTTAAAAGTCATGGAGTATATCTTAAACAATTCTATTAACGGCATTGTTATATTCGATAATAAGTTTAAGATTGCTTTTTCCAACAAAACAGCTCAGGAAATTTTAGAGTACAAAAATAGTTTAGTAGGCAAATTTTTTCATGATTATGTTCCGAAAGAAAATCTTGATGAAATAAAGCGCAGCACAGATGAAACCTTTCATAAGATACGATTTAAAAATAAAGTCATTATCTTTGATATTTTACCTATTTATGAGCAGCAGACTAGAAAAGGGTATACTGCCATTTTTCAGGATGTTTCCAAATATGAGTCAATAGTAGAGGAAATAGGCAAGTTTAAAGAATTAAATAGGAGATTAGAAGCCATAATAGATTCATCCTATGATGGTATATACGTTACCGATGGAAATGCAAAAACGATTTTAGTAAATAAAGCATATGAACGTATAACGGGAATCAGAGCAAAAGATGTAATTGGGAAAAATATGACAGAACTGGTTGAAGAGGGATTTTACAGCAAATCCGGTTCTCTAGCAGCTATTGAAACAGGTAAACAAGTTACTTTAAGGCAAAGATTAGTATCGGGAAAGGAAATTTTAATAACCAGTACTCCTGTATATGACTGCAATGGTAAAAGAGAGTTTATAGTTACTAATGTAAGGGATATTTCTGACCTAGTAGAGCTACAAAAAAAATTATCTGTGACAGAAGCTTTGAATGAAAAGTATAGATCTGAGCTCGAAAATATGAAGAATCAGATTATAGATGTTCCAGAGATTATAGTTAAGGATAGAAATATGCTGCAAACGGTTATGACTGCATTAAAGGTGGCAAAGGTAAATACAACGGTTTTACTAATGGGAGAAACTGGCGCTGGAAAGGGACTAATTGCTAAGCTTATTCATAAAAATAGCCCAAGAGCACATAAAAAATTTATACAAGTAAATTGTGGTGCGATTCCAAGGAATCTGATGGAGTCGGAGCTTTTCGGGTATGAGAGGGGTTCTTTTACGGGTGCATTAAAAAGCGGGAAAATGGGAGTGTTTGAACTTGCAAACAATTCTACCCTATTTCTAGATGAAATATCAGAACTCAATCTAGATATGCAGGTAAAACTTTTAAAAGTTCTTGAAGATAATGTAGTTACACGTATTGGGGGAGAAGAACCTATACCTATAAATGTTCGGATAATTGCTGCATGTAATCAGGACTTAAAAGAAATGGTCAATAAAGGATTATTTAGAGAAGATTTATATTACAGACTTAATATAATTCCTATTGTAATCCCACCACTTAGAGAGAGAAGAGATGACATAATTCCTCTATGCCTTAACTTTTTGAATGAGTATAATAGCAAGTACAATATGAATAAATATTTTACCACGTCAGCATTAGATTCCCTTATGGAATATTCCTGGCCGGGGAATGTAAGGGAATTGAGAAATTTGGTTGAGAGACTTGTAATCGTATCTCAAGATAACAAGATTGATGAGTCTACACTACCCGGATATATAACTAATAGAAAAGAAAATAGAGTCGTTGACATCTTAGAAAATGAATACGAAGGAATGGGGTTAAAGGAAGCAACTGAAAAATTTCAAAAAAAACTTATACTTAGAGCAATTGAAAAGCAAGGATCACGGCGAAAGGCAGCTGAATATTTAAATGTGGATCCCGCAACAGTCACAAGAAAATTGAAATAATTAATGGCATTGCATTTTTGCAAAACTTTGCAAAAATGCAATAAGCAATCCCCACATGTTTTGCAAATTTGCAAAACATGTGGGGATTTTGTTTAGAAAGCTGTGAAAAAAGTGGCAAATTCACCTTAATGAGTTGTTGGCATGCTATTTGCAATATTATATCCATGAAATAATTCTATAAATAGAGGAGTGAAGAATATGCCTTTAAAAAGTCCAGAGGAATATTTAGAAAGCTTAAGAAAAATGAAAATGGAAGTTTATTTGTTTGGAGAGAGAGTAGAAGAACCTATAGATCATCCAATAATTCGTCCTTCTTTAAATTCTGTAAAAATGACCTATGAATTAGCACAAGATCCACAATATGAAGACCTGATGACAGCTACCTCCAATTTAACGGGAGAAAAAATCAATCGTTTTACTCATTTACATCAAAGTGAAGAAGACTTAGTAAAAAAAGTTAAGATGCAGAGACTTTTAGGTCAAAAAACGGCTTCCTGTTTCCAAAGATGCGTAGGTATGGATGCCTTCAATGCTGTGTACAGTACTACATATGATATGGATAAAAAATATGGTACAGAATACTTTGACCGATTCGTAGAGTATTTAAAGTACGTGCAAACTGAAGATTTAGTTGTTGATGGCGCAATGACTGATCCTAAAGGAGATCGCGGCCTTCCTCCTTCAAAACAGGCTGATCCGGATCTCTTTCTTCGCATCGTAGAGAAAAGAGATGATGGTATAGTTGTCAGAGGTGCCAAAGTTCATCAAACCGGTATAGTAAATTCACATGAGGTACTGGTTATGCCTACAATAGCTATGAAAAAGGAAGATAAGGACTATGCGGTATCCTTTGCAGTACCGACTAATACTTCAGGTATTAAGATAATATATGGAAGACAATCCTGTGATACTAGAAAACTTGAAGAAGGAACTTTAGATAGAGGAAATCCTAAGTTTGGTGGTCATGAGGCCCTTGTTATATTTGACAATGTTTTTGTACCAAATGAGCGAATTTTCATGTGTGGGGAATACGATTTTTCAGGAATATTGGTTGAAAGATTTGCCGGATATCACAGACAGAGCTATGGAGGATGTAAAGTAGGAGTTGGAGATGTATTGATAGGCGCAGCCGCATTGATAGCGGAATATAATGGCGTTCCAAAAGCATCCCATATAAAAGATAAAATAATTGAAATGATACATCTTAATGAAACCCTTTACTGTACAGGAATAGCATGTTCTAGTGAAGGACATCCGACTGAAGCAGGAAACTACGAAATAGATATGCTATTAGCCAATATATGTAAACAAAATGTTACCAGATTTCCTTATGAAATAGCCAGATTGGCTGAGGATATAGCAGGTGGATTGTTTGTTACTATGCCTTCGGAGCAGGATCTAAAGAGTCCTGAAATCGGTAAATATATTGAAAAGTATTTAAAAGGCGTAGAAGGTGTGCCTACCATTAATAGAATGAAAGTGCTAAGACTGATTGAGAACATGACTCTAGGTACTGCAGCAGTAGGATATCGTACTGAATCAATGCATGGAGCCGGTTCTCCTCAAGCACAGCGTATTATGATTAGCAGACAGTCAAACTTAGACATGAAAAAGAAATTAGTTAAGGACCTATTGGATATAGAGGATTGATAATATGTACAATGACATACAAGAGGTTTTAAATCGGTATATCAGGCCGAAATTACAAGCTGACGGTGGAGATATCGTTATCTTAGATTTTAAAGAAAAGGAAAAACATCTAAGATTGAGGTTAATGGGACAGTGCTGTACCTGTCCCCATTCCTTCTATACTATTGAAAACATTGTAAAGGCGACTTTGAAACCTAAGTTTAAAGATATAGACACGATTGTAGTTGAGACGGGGTTATCAGAAGAAATGCTTGAACTTGCCAAGAAGTATTTAGGAGGGTAAAGGGAATAATGGATTGGAGAGAGGAATATAAAGAGAAGTTATGTGATGCAAGCCAGGCTGTGAAAAATATTAAATCAGGGGATCGGGTTGTGATTGGTCATGCATCAGGTGAGCCTCAAACACTGGTTAGGGCTATGGTGGATAATTATAAATCATATGAAGATGTAGAGATAGTGCACATGGTAGCCATGGGTGAGGGAAAGTATATGGAGCCGGATATGGAAAAGCATTTTAGACATAATGGTCTTTTCTTAGGTGGAAGTACTAGAGAAGCGGTTGCAGAAGGCAGAGGAGATTATACACCTAGCTTTTTCTTTGAAATTCCTAGTTTGTTTAAAGATAAAATTTTACCAGTAGACGTGGCACTTATCCAAGTATCTAAACCTGATGACCATGGGTATTGCAGCTTTGGAATTTCCTGTGACTATACTAAGGGAGCGGCAGAAAATGCCAAAATCGTTATAGCCCAAGTAAACGATTATATGCCGAGAACATTAGGAGAATGTTTTATTCACATAAGGGATATAGATTATATCGTTGAGGCATCGGAGCCGTTGATAGAACTGGCAGCTCCTAAAATTGGTAATGTAGAAAGAAAAATAGGGGAGTATTGTGCAAGCCTGATAGAGGACGGAGCTACCCTTCAACTGGGCATAGGTGCAATACCTGACGCTGTACTATCTTTTTTAAAGGAAAAGAATGATTTGGGAATTCATTCGGAGATGCTTTCCGATGGTATATTGGGGTTAATAGAGAACGGAAATATTACTAATAAGGCAAAAACGCTACATAGAGGTAAGTCTGTCGTGACATTTCTAATGGGAACTAGAAGATTGTATGATTATGTTGATAATAATCCAAGCGTTATGGTATGTCCCGTTGACTATGTGAACAATCCTATTGTTATTGCACAAAATCACAGAATGGTATCAATCAATTCAGCAATACAAATAGATTTGATGGGACAGGTAGCTGCAGAAACCATAGGATATAAACAGTTTAGTGGTACAGGTGGTCAGGTGGATTTTGTGAGGGGGGCTTCTTTATCTAAAGGTGGCAAATCTATTATTGCCATGCCATCTGTAGCGTCGAAGGGAAAGATTTCAAGGATAGTACCGATACTTGATGAAGGTGCTGCCGTAACAACCTCAAGAAATGATGTGAGGTACGTAGTAACTGAGTATGGAATAGCAGACCTGAAAGGAAAGACATTAAGAGAGAGCGAGAGAATTGATTAGAATTGCGCATCCAAGTTTTAGAGATATGCTCCATGAAGAGGCTAAAAAAAGATTTAAACAATTTTAAACTAGGGGGATTGTAATATGATGAGAAAAAACGGTGGGGAACAACCTTATATTCCTGCAGGAATTTTTAAAGTAAGGTTTCCATTTATACATTATAAATGGGAATGGTCAGAAGCTTTTCAAGCCATCTTAATGTGTGCAACCTGTCTGGGAGCAATACCAATACTTACGGAAGTTTTGGGAGTATCCTTTGAACTAGCATGGTCCATGGTTATTATAAATGGGCTGTTATACAGTGTTCATGCTCTGCTTGGAGATCCTGTGGTTCCCGGGTGGATAACTCCATCCAATGGCTATAATAGCGTATATAATAGCCTAAAGTAATTAGAGAGCTTGGTGAATTCCAGGTTCTTTTTTAGTTTGCCAGTATATCTTGTTTATCTCATCATAGATAATAATATTTTACGTAATCATAAAGGATATTGAGAAAATGTGTAGAAAATCATATTATGTGGTAATAAATATTGAAACTGTGGTGATTATAGGACATAAAAATTTAAAATATATAAATAAACTAAAACAAGGAGGTTTAACTTTAATAAAAAAAGATTGAAAAATTGACTTAATCAGAAGATAAGGAAAAGTTATAAATATTAAAAAGAAAATAAAAATAGGAAGAAATGATCCATGTCCCTGCGGAAGTGGTAAGAAATACAAGAAATGCTGCGGAAAAAACAAATAATTTCTTAGAATAATTTGAAACAATATTCAAAAATAGATGATGATAAAAGTACTTAAGAATAGTATAATAAAGTTAAAAGATGTAAGTTAATATCATATTTTTATGAAAGGATTGAAGTGATGATTTTAACAAAAGAAATAGATAGTATTGTTACTCAAATTGTTAAAAAATTTAATCCTTTAGATATTTTTATTTTTGGTTCTTATGCAAAGGGACTGATTGATAAAAGAAGTGATATTGATTTATGCATTATTATAAATACTAATAATAAGAGAAAGTTAGTAGAGCAAATCTTACTGGAAATAGATTATGATAGTGATTTAGATGTGATTGTATATACAGAGGAAGAATGGGACAAATATAAAGAAGATCCCTCAACCTTTGCAAATATTATTTTTAGAACAGGGGGGAGTATTATTGGTAGATACAAAGAGGTATAATGAGTGGATTGAAATGGCAAAGAAAGATTTAAAAGGAGCAAATATATTATATGAACATGATGGAGATTTTGGATTAGTTTGTTTTCATTGCCAACAGGCAATAGAAAAGTATTTAAAAGGTTATTTGATATTTAGAACTGGATTCCTTCAAGATGGACATAATTTGGTGAAACTTTGTAAAAAAGCTAGCAACTTTGATAGTGGATTTAAAGATTATTTTAAAGATTGTGCATTTGTGAATGCTTTTTATATAGAAACAAGATATCCAGCTGAAGACCCGCTTATTGTTTCAAAAGAAGATGCTGAAGAATGCTTATCTATTACTAGAAAAATAATTGATATGATAGATGGTTTATTAGAAATAAATGGAATATCTTAAAAATCTGAATTTAACTTCCTAAGTTTTACCCCAATTTTTGGGGTTTTTATTTTTTAGCTTGATAAAGCTTGAATCTTCCTAGATAATAATACAAGAGGAAATTATTTAAAACCGAACAAATATTTGCATTGCTTTAATAATTTATATATGATTATTGTAGAAAAAGATTTTATGATTTTAACTATGCGTTGTTAGCTAGGTATTTTTACTTTGAAAGGAGATTAAAGATGGATTTATCTACCTTGAATGATATGCAGAGGAAGGCAGTAGAAAAAACTGACGGACCCCTTCTGCTTTTAGCTGGGGCAGGATCGGGTTATCATGACATTTATGTATAAAATTATATATAGTATTTAAATATAGATAAATGAACAGATATAGTAGATGAACATATAGGGAGTAGTCCTTATATGTTATTTTTATATATAAGTAAAATATAGGGTTATAGAAAGATAGAAGTTATCATGACAAATATATCTCATAACTATATTGAATAGTTGAGTTAAAAGGGATGAGGGAAAGTCAAATATGTGAGGAGGGTACTCATAAGTTTATATGGGAATATTTACAATTAGAAGAAGGGTATTGGAAGGAAATGTGGAAGTATAATATATTACTTAAAAGTAATTTGCAAATTTGCAAAAACAAAAAATATTTATGTATTTTAGATTAATATCTGTCAAATCAATTCTACAAAATATGGACATCTAAGCTATATACAATTAGATTCATTGTACTAAGTATTCTAAATTGGTTGTAACAACAAAAAACTAATTATGATTTATGACAAATATAATTAGGGGGTAGATAATTGGTTCAACAATATCAGAGTTCACTTAAATGCTAGGATATTTAAGTACAAAATAATATAAAAATTAAAACTTTAAGAAATTATTTAGCTAAATACTGACAATTGATTATAAAATTAATATAAGTAAGAATGAAAAATATTAAAAATTTTATTATATGTTCTATCGACTTGTATTCTAAACTAAAAGAAATTAAGGTAAATCAACTTAGAGAGCAAACTATTATTTAATGGATTATTTCTATTATAAAAAGTTTTTCTTGCCCCAATGTTTGCGTTATGAAACAACAAATTTTAAAACATATATTTACCTTTTGATATTTCACAATACTTTCAATATTTTAGACGGAATTAGAAGTGCTTATAGAAGTTATGATAAAGTAAAGGGTGGATTAAATGTTATTACATATTAACTGGTTAATAGAATTAGAAAATGAAATTTATACACAAAATGGTAAAATTATAAAAATTTTAGAATTATTATACGAAAATAACGATAAGATATTAACAGAATGGGCGAAGCATCTTAGAAATCATTATTGCTCTTTAGAAGAATTAGATGATGCAAGAAGACCAATGGGACTTACGAGATATGAATACCTCACACAAATTAAAATTCCAGATGCTCCTATGATAAAATCAGGAGAATTTGCTGAAATACTGGTAGCAGATTATTTACAGTTCAGATTAAATTATGAAGTTCCTAGAACTAGATATAATAATAAGATTAATAAAAATGAAAGTCCTAAAGGCTCTGATGTTATTGGTTTTAAAATCCTTAATAAAGAAAAAATTTCTGTTAATGATGAATTGATTATTTGCGAAGTAAAAGCAGCATTGAGTAATAGGAAAGATACTACTCTTGAAGAGGCAATAAGTCATTCGAAAAAAGACTTTACTATAAGAAAAGCTGAATCCTTACATGCTATTAGACAAAGATTAAAAGAAAAAGGTAAAATGGAAGACGTAAAATTAGTAGAAAGGTTCCAAAATAAAGTTGATAAACCTTACAAAGAAATATCAGGAGCCGCCGTGGTACATTCAAATCATACTTGGAGAGATGAAATTGTTACTAATGTAACAACTGAAGATCATCCAAATGAAGAAATAATGCTGATAGCAATAAAAGGAGAAAAACTGATGGAGTTAGTTAATGAGTTATATAGGAGGGTATGTGATGAAGCCTAGTAGAAGATCGAGAGTCCATTTAGCTGTTACACGGGCAAAGGCTAAAATGTATGAGTATCATGTACCAGAAGAAGACCATATAAATATTGATTTTCCACTAACAGATTTACTGGACCTTACTATTGGAATACTAGGCGATATTTCAGCAGATTATGAGTTTATTAAGATAGAAGAAGAAAAAAGTAGATTGTTATTTTCAGCTAAATATTTTGATGCAATTTTAAACTCTAAGTCAGCTGATGATTTCGCTGATTACTTGAAGTTATTAGGAGCTTGTGCATATTATCTAAGTGGTTTTCCTGGAAGCGCAAAGGTATTAATTAAAGATATTGATAAATTGGATTTAGAATCGAGTGGTATAGAGAATCTTATTTTGACAGTCTTAAAAAAGAAAATTGTGAATGTCAAAGATTTATATGCAAATACCTTGTATGAAGAAGCTATTTCTTTTTTATATATGAATTTAGCAATCTATTTTGAATCAGGAGAAGGTTCAAAAAAAATTAAGGATATGGCATTAAAAATTAAAAATATAGCACATAAGGTTGGTAGTAGTAGAGAATTACTTTTAGCTGATTTATTAACTGCCATAGTTATGATGTATTTAAAAAACTCTGTATGGAACTCATTACCTAATTTAAGTGGAATTGAGATTTCAAAATGGAAAAATTACTTAACTACCGATAATGCGATTAAAGAATTATGGCCAGCTCAATTATTAATTGGAGAAAAAGGGATTTTTTTAGGAAAATCAGGTGTAATACAAATGCCTACTAGTGCAGGTAAGACTAAATCTTCAGAATTAATAATACGTAGTTCATTCTTAAGTGGAAGGTGTAATTTTGCTGTAATTGTTGCCCCTTTTAGAGCTCTATGTCAAGAAATCTATAATGATATGAATTATCAATTTAAACAAGATAATGATGTGAAAGTTTCATTAGCTTCAGATGTTATGCAGTTAGATATTGAAAGAGATGCAGAGGTGGCATACAATATTCTTATTTTAACGCCTGAAAAGTTAGACTATATATTAAGACATGATAATTCTTTAGCAAGTGAAATTGGATTAATTATCTATGATGAAGGGCACCTTTTTGATGATAGTTCTAGAGGTGTAAAATATGAATTGCTGCTTGCATCTTTAAAATCAAGGTTAGATGAAAACTCACAAGTAGTTTTAATTTCTGCAGTTATGCCAAACGCAAAAGAGATTGGAAAATGGCTTATAGGAGATGAATTTGTTCCAGTAGAAGCCAGTCATTTAATCCCTACTAATAGAAGTATAGCATTTTCTAGTTGGCTTCAAAATACAGGCTCTTTAAGATTTGTAAATGAAGAGAATATAGAAATGGACGAATTTTTTGTCCCTAAAATTTTAGAAAGACATGAATTACAATTAAGAGGACAAGAAAGGAAAAAAAGATTTTATCCTGAAAATAAGCCTTCACATATAGCAGGTAGTTTAGCATGTAGACTTTCTCAGAGTGGTACAGTGGCTATATTTACTGGTAGAAAAGATTCTGCCGTCAAAATAAGTCAAGAATTAGTTGATGCTTTTGATAGAGGAGCAAAACTTACAAATCCATATACACAAGCTGATTCAGAAGAAATGCAAAGGCTAATTACATATATAGGGAAGACATTAGGAGAAGAGAGTGTTCAATATAATGCTGCAAAACTTGGAATACTTATACATCATGGTAGCACTCCTCATGGGTTACGATTGGCTATAGAACATGCACTTCAAAATGAACATGTAAAAGTAGTAGTTTGTACATCTACATTAGCTCAAGGAGTGAATCTACCAATAAGGTACTTAATTGTGACTACAGCTAGGCAGGGTAGTGAAGAGATTAAGGTGCGAGATTTCCATAATCTTATTGGCAGAGCTGGCAGAGCTGGCAAATATACTGAGGGAACTATTATATTTTCTAATACAGATATTTATGATAAAAAGAGCGACTGGTATAGTAATTGGCGTTGGAATAAAGTGAAAATGCTTTTAAACCCTGAGTATTCAGAAGCTTGTAGAAGTGCTATTTTGAAATTATTAGAACCAGAACCAGTTGTTGAAGAAGAAGTTACTCAATGGGAAAAAATTAAAGAGGGCATATTAGAGAATATAAATACATATTTATTAGACTCATTAAGTGAACTAGAGGACAATATTGAAATAGAGGATTTTACAACACAGTTAGTTAAGAATACATTAGCATATCATCAAGCAAAAGAGGAAGAAAAGAAAATTTTAATATCTAATTTCATTCAATATGCTAAGGATATAATAAATAAAGAACCAGTAAAAGAAAATAGAAAACTATATGCAAAGTCAATATTTAGCTTAGAAAAATCTAAGAGGATTGTAGCTTTTCTAAACGATAATGCAGCTGATTTAATTGAACCTAACAATACAGAGAATTTACTGGAAATTCTTTGGCCAATTATTTATGATTTTAATACTAACTTTAAAACTTCTATATCATCAGAGTTATTATTAGAAGCTTGTAAAAAGTGGATTAGAGGAGAGAGTTTTGTAAACATTTTTAATTTTCTATCAGATCAGAAATTCGGCAATAGAAATGCTACGATAGATCATATAGTGGATTTGTGTGAAAATGGTTTTGGGTTTGATGGCTCATTAACTATAGGTGTATGCTTAGATTTGAAAGATTTAGTTGAAGTGTGGGAACATGAAAATGTGGATGAAATTTCTTTACTACAGAAAATGATGAAATATGGATTACCTAATCCCTTATCAATTAAAATTTATACTTTAGGATTTACTGATAGAAATTTAGCAATGCAAATAGCAGATACTATTAATGAAGTAGTGACATTACCTACTAATAGAAAATCAATAGTAAGTGGTTTAAAAGCTAAAAAGAAAGAAATAGTCATCTTACTAAATGATTATCCATCATATTTTCATTATAAGTTTTATGATATTATAGGGAGTAAGCATAGGAAATATTAGTAGGGTTATCATGGCATTTTATGTACAAAAACTTTATAGTATTTTAATACAGATAAATAAATAGTTTTAGAAGGTTAACATATAGGGACGAGTTCCTTATATGTTATTTTTATATATAAGTGAAATATAGGATTTTAGAAAGATAAGAGTTATCATGCCAAATATAACTCATAGCTATATTGAATAGTTGAGTTGTAAGCGTCAAATCCATCCCACATTAACAAGGAACCAACTCCATGAGATAATATTCTCGAAGGAGGTAATCATATGAATAGCAACGAGGAGAAAAGAACAAAGTGGGCAAGTCGAAT
>JAALLP010000020.1_pt1 | contig 42744 bp, 51 predicted proteins | sample 7245951 | NCBI WGS metagenome assembly JAALLP01 (sample SAMN13049199, study PRJNA578106) | oil field metagenome | isolation source: filtered produced water from oil reservoir B6 | place: USA:offshore Texas | collected 2016
CTTCCTGCGCTGGAACAAGAATGCCAGACCAAGTATTGCAGCTATTGGAAGTGCAACTGTTGGGAATTCTGGAATTACTTCTCCAGGGCCACCTGTGTCATCTTCCTCACTGAAGCAGAAAGTCACGTGGCTAATCTCTTTCGATTCAAAAGCACTCAAATATTCATCACTATATGTGCCATCTGGATAATAATAGACGTTAGCGCCAGTGCCTGCTTTTACGATGACTGCACATACAGGATATTCTGTTGATTCCCAGTCAAAAGTGTAGGAACTACTATTAGTAATAATGATATTACCGCCATCGTACGTACCATTCATATCACTATCTCCCCAATAGCTTGCATTACCCCATTCATCAATCTTATAGGCATAGTAATCACATGCCTCGGCCTGTTCACATTCTGATTCTGCGTCACCTGATTTCCAAGGATCAAAAGTTACCAGATCCCCGGTTGCTGCAGTTGCCAATGACATAAATGCCACCAGCATTATCATAGTTAGTATTACAATTCTTTTCATTACGTACCACCTCTCCTATATCCTAAACATCAATATGGACTATATATTCAGAGTATAGTTATGTAACAATATTACCTTCCATATTTATAACATTTACTAAAAGATTAATAAGTCATTATAATCATCATTATGATATAGCATCTGGATTGCATAAAACAAAACAATACAGAAGTGCTATGTACTTGCTGTCCAGCATTCTTCCAGAGCTACCGCTGGCTTCACACGAAAGCGGTCATTTTAGTAAATTAGTCCCCGTCTGCAAAAATAGCAACAGGGACATATAGAAAAACTAATTCAAAGCTGGCAGACCGGACTCTTGCGCAGCCAGTCGATATCTGACTGGTACAGCAGACGCAGGTCCTTGAGACCCAGCTTGAGCATTGCAAGACGACTTACACCAAGACCCCATGCGAGCACGGGATACTTGATTCCCAGAGGTTCTGTCACTTCTTTCCTGAACACACCTGCACCTCCAAGCTCAACCCATCCAAGACCATCGACATATACCTCGGGTTCTACGCTTGGCTCGGTGTATGGGAAGTAGCCCGGTCTGAAGCGTACATCTTCGAATCCCATCCTGTGATAGAACTCTTTGAGACATCCCAGTAAATTGGCAAAGGACATGTCCTTATCCATGACAACCCCCTCCAGTTGCTCGAATTCCGGAGTATGTGTGGGATCGATTGTTTCACGACGGTATGCCCTATCAATGGAGAAAGCCTTGACCGGAGGTTCGGGGTTATCTGCAAGATATTTGATGGTGAGTGCTGTGGTGTGGGTCCTCAGCACATTCTTACAGGCTATCTCCTCACTCCATTTACCTCCCCAACCGGTGGATTCGGTGTCTCCTCCATGTTCATGCATGGCACAAACTTGATCCTTGTATTCAGGTGGAAGTTCAGACCTGCTGGACAGGTGGAAAGTATCCTGCATCTCCCTTGCAGGGTGATCCTGTGGCTGGAACAGTGAATCGAAGTTCCAGAAGGAACTCTGCACAATTTCACCTTTAATCTCGGTGAAACCCATGTCAAGGAAGATACGCCTCATCTGGTCGATCAGACGCTGGTAAGGATGAACTTTGGCTCCGTATATCTGGCGAGGTGGAGTCTGGATATTGTATGCTCTGAACTTCTTGTCCTTCCACTGACCGCTCTTGAGCATCTCGGACGTGATCTGTGCGATCTCTTCCTCAACCTCGATTCCCGATTCAACAAGTTTGGCTCCCTCGACAGTTATGCTCACAGACCTGTGCTTGTCCTCGTTCTTAGTTACAAATTTGCGTTTGAGCATGTCCTTCATAAGAGCCGGGCTGGCTTCAAGTTCTTCCGAGGTTCTTTCCTGTCCCCCGAACTTATCCAGGACCTTTTCATCATCACCGGAATCAGCATTTCCTGTCGGTACTATCATTCCCTTCTCGATCGTAGCCCAGCCTTTGCGACGCAGCCATCCGGTAGCTATACCAACTAGAGCAGGATTGAACCTGTCCTTAAGTTCATCCATAGATGTTGGCTCGGAGATTGAATTGATAATCTGCCTCTCAGGAAGACCCTCATCCGCATACTTTTTACCTTCGTCAGTCAGTCCATATGTCTCGATGACCTTTTCATCAACCCTTGCAAGCCCGTTCTCATCAAGCAAAAATGCAGCCTGCATGGCAGTTTCCACTTTCATTCCTGCCTTTTGTGCAAGTTCATCAGGATTTGCATTTTTCAGTTCTTCCAGTGCTAACAGCACGTTTTTCTCATTGGGTGTGAGATTATAATCTGAAGCCATATATTACACCTTGATAATCTATAGTCCGTATTCGTCGAGCCTGTCCTTTGCCACTTCACGCAGTTCCTGATGCTCTTTCAGGAACTTCTCCATTTTTTCCGCTGCAAGAGCCTTGCAGTTTCCACATACCTTCTGTCCGCTGACACAGTCATTATAGATCTGTGCCAGTTCCTCATCATCTTCAACAAGATTGAATAACAGTAATTCGTAAACCGAACATTTGTCTGGCTCACCGCCAAGCTTTTTCTGTTCCTCAAGTGTTATCCTGCCACCGGTCTTTGCCCTTTTGACCTTCTTTGCAGCTCCCTTGGGGTCCTCGGTGAGCGATATATAACTGTCAGGAACACTGCTTGACATCTTTCCACCCTGCAGTCCCGACATGAAACGGTGATATGTGGAAGACGGTGGCACAAACGCATATCCTCCAAATTCGAGCTCTACAGCCCTGACAGTCTTCAAGAGTTCCTCGAAGTTGTCGAAATCCAGTACATCAACATGACCCTCGAACAGTTTTGTAGTTCCGGGGATGCGTTCAGCCAGCTCCTTCAGGGTATCTTCCGGTGCTGATTTGCTTCTGATACTGAAATAGTGCCTGCCTTTCTTATCCTCACGTCCCTCGATCTTGAACATGTTCATCTTGTGACCGAGTCCTCTGGTCAGGCGTATGTGAGGATCCTGGTCTGCACCTACGGGAATCACCGTAGGCTTCGGCCCTCCGAATTCATCAAGCTGAGGATGTAATATGTCTGCACTCTGTGTGACGGCACTTAACATATGGGATACGCTTGTCTCACCTGTGAAGCCATAGATGGCACTCAGTTCCGAAAAATTGGCCTTTGAACCAAGTTCGAAAGCAAGGTCCTTGACCTGTTCCGAGTCAGACTGGAAGTAAATATGTCCTTCCGGTTCAAAGCCCAGAGCAATAAGACTTGTAATATACTCGTTAACGCCTATGTCCCTGCATCTTTCCCATGAAAAACCCCTTACCGAGTGTGCCTCCCTGTCGGCAATACCCACAAAAGCATCGGCTCCCTGCTGCTGGTGCCATATGATCTCCTCCATTACCATCTTATGACCGAGGTGTATCTTTCCGGATGGCATAAAACCGCTCATTACCGAAAATGGTTTGCCGTTATTCATGGCATCGGTTATCAGATCATATCCCCTGTGGCCGAATATGATCTTCCTGCGCATGTATCTGTGGGGATCTTTGATCTCAGGAAGTAATTGATCAAAGGGCAAAATGCCGAATTCCTCGAATAGTTTGGAATAATCATCGATGCTCAATGCACTCCATGGGTCGATCTTCATATTCATATAGGGCCTCTTGTATGATGGGATGTTCGGGTCGAACATGTCTTTTTTTCTGTCAATGAAATTGTTATTAAGAACACGTGGTGATATGTAAAGGTTATTATTGGACCTGCATGGAGGATAAATATATACCACGAAAACGAGTATACAGAACTTAGCAAATATATGAAGACAAAACCAACATATTTTTCTATGTATTATAGCAATTCTAAAAGCAAATAGTTAAAATTCCAATGGCAGGTGTTGTGGAGATAATAATGGACATTACAATATTTCATTTTGGAATTGTTTTCTTTGGCTTTATGACAATATACAACATAAGCTCAGCCCGCAGGTACAATGAAAGCTATTTCCCTGCCATAATCGGAGCTCTGATGTTTATATCAACATTATTGTTACTGCTATTACCACGACAATATGGTTCTGTGGCTTTCCTGTTCACAGCACTATTCACTATTGTAAACCGCAAAAAGATACAGAAAAACCATGACAAGAGAATTGAAAAGTTCATAGAAGATGACAATGATAATGAGCCCCTAAATATCGCAGATTTTTTTACAGGATGGAAACTACTTCACCGTTTGAATCATAAATACGGTCCGAAAAAAGCCTCATTGATCATATCAATCTGGGTTGCTTTACCTGTATTCCTGATATTTCTAATAGCATCCTATGTGTGGCCAGGTTTCTGGCTCGACATATTCTCAGGCAAGTATTATCTAATGGGCATAATTGCAGGTATAGTAATAATAGGATACTACCGCCAGAACAAAAAAATGCTTGAAAATCTGAACTCGGAAAAAAGAACAGAATAAGAAAATGCCTGTAGCTTATATCAAATCAATATCATAGGGCTTTGATGCGCCCTCAGGTATGCTATCCACAAGCTGCAGATATTCACTTTCCTGCATCAGGCATGTTTTACGCTGTCCCCTGAATGACCTGTCCTTGCGTATCTTGCTCCATATATCCTTCATGGATTGCTCTGTAATATTCCCGTAGCTGAAAGGTATGTAAGGACATGGTTTTACCGAGCCGTCAACACATACATGCAGCCAGCGCTGTCCCGCCATGCATCCAAGCATCTCACCCTCGAAATAGGAATTGGAAAATATCCTTGGTCCACCTTTTGTGGAATTGATACGGTGGTACATCTCAAGCACCTGCTGCCTGTCAGTTTCAGTGATAATGGCATCACCTTTCTTTTTGGGTACGGACTCCCAGAGGGAGAACTCATGTACCCCGATATCCCTTGCAAGCTCATACATTGCAGGCAACTCATCTATGTTCTTAGGAGACACATGTGTTGCCATGGTGACAAGCAGACCTGCATCAAGTGCCATTTTCATGGCATTTGTAGCCATTTCGAAAGCACCGTCCAGACAGCGTACAGCATCGTGCTTTTCAGCCTCTGTGGAATATATGCTGACAAGAAGATTATGAAGCCCGGCTTCTTTAAGACGTTGGGCATTCTCAGGAGTCATTTCCGTACCGGGGGTGTACATATTCACTATGGCACGCTCCTTGTCCACGTAATCGATAAGCTCGTAGATATCCTCACGCATCATGGGGTCCCCTTCCGTGAATACGATGACCATGGCCCCCATATCAAGGACATCATCTATTGCACGCTTCATTGTCTCGATGTCCAGATCGCCTTCTCCACCACTTACCACACAGTGCTCGCAATTGCATTTGCAATTACGTGTGATCTCAAAGGAGACCGTTTCAGGAACATACCTGCCCAGAGCTATCTGGGTCTCTGCCATAAGAAGTCTTTTGAAGGCTTTACTGGGTATCGGAGGAAGCCATGTAGAGGCAATCACCTGATCGTCTTTGATAAGTGCCGGTTTTTCCACCCGGAGCCTTTCATTGATCCTGTTCAGAAAAGGAGCACATGCCTTACGAAGGCCTCCTGTTGCCTTCAGCTGGACAAAATCCTCTGTTTTGTCCATTTTTATAGAAAGTCCCGGAATCGAAAGTAACGTAATTTTCTCGTCGTCCTGTGAATCAGCGTAATTCTGTTTCATCGAATGTTCCCCTGGAGTTGACTAGCTCGGTGGAGAAAACATCTGCTTCTTTGCCTATGACGGACTGGGATGAGTAAACGAAGATCCCGTTGTCAGACATTACATAGGGACGTAGCACTTCATCGTGTTTTGTGCCTCGCATTTTAAGTATCTCGATGGCTCTGATCCTTTCTCCGCCAATCCTGAATACCTTAAGGCAAATAACTCCTTCGGCAAGATACTCCTCAACACTGAAGTAATTGGTCTCCCTGTGTATCTCACTTGTGATCAGGGTGGTACAGTCAAAGCTCTCTATGTTCTTGATAAATTCAAGAATGATGTACCTTACATTGACAGGATCCGGAGATATCTTAAGTGAGGTCATGGAGTCAATAAAAAGACGCTTGGCTCCGATTTCCTGCACGCTGGCATATATCTGCCGCAGAACGGTTTCAATGGTAGTGGTGTCCGTTTCCTTAGCAGACTCAGGATCCCTGTTCTTCTCGATATAGCGGCCATAGGCAATGGGATCGGCACGCACTATCCTGAGCTTGTCTTCCTTGATAAGTCTTTCAAGGTCCCAGCCATGCCTCCACATATTCCTCATGATTCGGGCAGGCGTTTCTTCAAAAGTGATGTAGACACCCGGCTCGTTATAGGACGTGATGCCTTCGTAGAGATATTGTGCACCGAATGTGGATTTGCCTGCTCCCGGTCCGCCGATTAGCAGGACTACATCATTCTCTATGAAACCGCCTTCTATTAGTTCATCAAATCCGGGAATCCCTGTGGGTATACGAGCCATTTAAAACCTCGACATATTGTTTTCGAGTGTAATTATATTAATAGAACTGATGTAATATAACTTATTCCTTAAAAAAGCAGATAAAACAGACTATGAAGTCGTCGAAACTATCCAAACAGGATTAAAAAAGAAAAGTTCAGAAAAGAATCAGATCCTTTCCGGATCAGATCTTCTCTGCAAAAGCAAGTGTACCGCTCAGACGTTTGACCCTGATCTTTGCGGTCTGTCCCTTGGTAGTGCCGGGCACGAAGATGGTATATTTATCCACCTTGGCAATTCCGTCACCCTTTGATCCGACGGCATCGATGCGGACTTCATATTCCTTACCTTCCTCGATAGCATCCTGTTGCTGGACCGGTGCGGTTGCACGCCTCTTCTTGACAGGCCTGTGAGCTCCGCAGGCGGCACATTTGAGAACCAGTACCCTGTCCATCTTGGTCAGCTGGGTATCAGGCCTTGAACATTCAGAACACATGACGAACTCATCTACATATGCCTGTATGTTGTTCTTGATCTGCTCCTTGGAAAAGCGTCCCTGGAATACAGCCCTGTTACCATCGATCTTACCTGCAGTACCCATTTCACGGGTAAGGAATTTCATCAGGTGATCGGGATCTCTGTTCAGTACATCTGCTATATTGCTCAGATTATCAAGGATCGTGGTCTTACCTTCAACCAGGATCTTCGGTTCGGGGATCACGAAACGTGTGTCCGTGGTCTCCTTGTCAGGTAAGTTTGCTATAGCACGGTCCAAAAGCGCTTCGTAATCTTTCATTCAAATCCTCCCGAAATAGTAATCACTTTCACTGTACAAGTTCCATTCCCTTGTCAACAGTTATCCTTACAGGTGTTGGCAGTTTCTGGCCTGCTTTTCTCAAAGCATCCTTTGCTGTCTTGAACTGTTCCTTGTTGACTGAAATGGTGAAAATCTTCTGACCGGGTGAAACCCTAGCAGCCGTACCCACATTCTTTCCGAAAGCTCCACGCATACCACTGGATACACGGTCAGCACCTGCTCCTGTTGCCTGCTTGTTCTCTCTTAAGACCTCATGAGGATAGACCCTGAGTTTCATGTGATATCCTGCACGGCCGGCAGATGCCATAATAGCCCTATTGGCTGTAATACGTGCAGCTTCAAGAGCTGTATGACGTATCTGACATTTTTCCTCAGATAACAGAGATAGCTTTACAGGGAAATCAGCGGTCTTGTTACCCATATCGTAGTGAATGATGTGGCTTCCCGGCACACCACCCATGTATTTTCTTCTTGTGTATGAACGCTGCCTCACGTTCCTGTACATACTTGCTGGTTTTCTTACCATGAATCTAAATCTCCTGAATAATTATTGTAATGATTTGCGTCAACTAGTACCGCTTTGCAACGGTCCTTAATTGAAATGTCTGTATATGAATTTGTTGATGCCGTTAAACATCAGTCAGATACAATTTCATCTGGACGGTTCATCCCCTACTACCTTGGACTTTATAAGTCTTATTGCTCATCAAGCTTTCCAGGCAGGTAAGGTGTGAGCAGACCGTAGGAGCCAGACAACATCATATTCCCGAAGGGTGCGGCAAAATGCAGTCTGTCCCAGAGCTTGCTATCCTTTGAATCCTCCTCCATGTCCATCAGTAAACTGCGTCGGGGACCGGTGATCATAACCGACTTCACCTGATCAAAGTCTGTACTCTCTCTGGTGTAGCATCCGTGTCCCCCCTGATCAAAGACCTCATCGAATGTAAGTTCTCCTTCCGCAAAGCGCAGTAGTTGCTCCTGAAGACCTTCACCAGTCAGTGAGGATGTGTGATGTTCATACAGGGCAACGATCCTGTAATCCTTAACAATGGCTGCAAGAGTGTGACCGTTACCAATATTCACAACAAGGCAGGGTTGCCTGGCAGCCGGATCAAGCAGTGCCCCGAAGATCGCAGCAGGCCCGGTATCCATAAAAACCGCTTCCATGTTGCACAGGGTCTTTGAAGATGATATCATACGTGTGAGATCTGCAGGAATATCCTTATGACCATATGCGAAATCGGAGAACTTTCCTCCCGCATCAATGAGCCTCTCGAATATTTTGAACCTGTAAATGCGGTTGCTCTCATGCGGAGAGTTGCCATGATCCTGGACCGCGACTGCAAAAACTTCCGGCATCTCCACCCCAAAGCAGCTAAGTGCGGATTCTATGGATTTCAGATCGATATCCTGCAGGAATATCTCTTCGTAATCTTCCGCAGGAACCTTCTCTCCTGCATCATCAACGATCTTTATTCCCATTTCCCTTACTCTGTCAAGATCATCCTTAATGGTCAACGCAGCCTTTGGAGTCGCGTATACCTCCAGACCCTGATTCAGATGTTCCCTGATGGCCCTGGAAGAAGGTCCGCCTCCCATGACACCACCTTTGAGAAAAACCGCCTTTCCGGCGGAAGTAGCTTCCCGTACCTTCCCGGCAATTATGACTGTGGGGGAGGGCATCACCATTACCAGGCTGTTCTCAACTTCCTTTTCGCTATCGTACAGGAGTATGTCCTGGGTACCTGTACCTACATCGATTGCCAGTATTTTCATATCGAATCGAGTGTTTCATATATCTTTTAATGTATAAGACTTCGTATGAATGACTTTACAGTAAAAGAACACAAGAAAGAAAGTAAAGGTCCCTGTAATTTCTATATAATCACTATATCTACCTCAAGGTTTGAAAAGTACGGAAAAGTATCCTCACCACAGGAGGCTGATGACCGCTCCGGCCAGATCATGAAAGAACTCATTCAGGAAGAAGGCCATAAATTGTCAGGTTATTCCCTTGTTATCGATGATGAGACCTCCATAATCGATGCGCTTACCAGAGCTTTACGATCCGATGCAGATATCATAGTTACAAGCGGAGGTACCGGACTTACATCAAAGGATGTGACCATCGAATCCGTAACGCCCATGTTCGAGAAGGAGATACCCGGTTTTGGAGAACTGTTCAGATACAGAAGTATAGAACAGATCGGTGCCTCTGTGATACTCACCCGTGCATCCGCAGGGATCATAAACGGTAAAGCAGTATTCTGTATGCCCGGATCCCCGGCAGCAGTCACACTGGGAATGGAGGAAATAATCATTCCCGAGGCCGGCCATATCGTGAAACATGTAAAACAGTAAACAAAAAACTTTAATATTGTTTGTAATATGTTACTGTAAATATTCAGAAACACATCTGGCCTGTCATAATATAAAGGCAACAATTATATATCGCACATATCTATAAAAGATATGCATTGCACTTTCGTTAAGAGATTATAAGTATCTTTATGGGTAATCCATAGTCAGGAACACAATAGATCATGTCCGTTTATTCATTAGGTATCAAAGAGCTGGATGACCTGTTGGGCGGCATTCGGGAAGGCACCAATCTTATGATGATAGGTCCACCCATGAGCCGGAAAGATGAATTGCTTGATGCGATCATTTACCAGAACCTCAACAATGATAATGCAGCGATACTTGTCTCAACCAGAGAACCAGGAGAGCGCGTACTTTCATGGTTCGAGGAACAGGGCATGGAGATCTCTTCTATGAATATAGGAGTAGTCGACTGTGTTACAAAGACACTCGGCATGGGAGCTCCGGATACAGCAAATATAAAGAGAGCTTCAAGTCCTGTGGACCTTACCGGGATCGGAGTGAAGATCAGTCAATTCCTGGAAGAATTCCTTGTCAGGAAAAAAATGAACAAGATCAGGCTCTGTATCAACTCACTTTCCACCATACTTATGTACTCTAACCTGCAGACTGTTTTCAGATTCCTGCACGTCTTCACAGGGCGGGTAAAAGCTGCAGGCGGGTTTGGTCTTTATGTAGTCGAGGACGAGATGCATGATCCACAGACCATTGCCACCCTGAAACAACTGTTCGATGGCATGATCGAAATAAAGGCAGTAGGCGATACCTATGCAATGAGGGTCGTTGGCCTGACCTCAAAGCCCACACCATGGTTTGAGTACGCCATCGAAGGCACAGATGTCAGCCTGGTAGAGTCCGAGAATGCCTGAACAGGGTCATGTCATAAAGCTATCAGGCCAAGGACGTAATTGTTCCCTTGAGAAAATCTAATTTTCAAAACACTTTCCCATACCATATGAAATATCATATACTACTTGGATCAATAAGCAATCAGGTGTAATTCATGGAAAAAGACAAATTATACAAATTAAAGGCAGAAGCCTCCGGGCTGAAGCCAATTCTCAATGTCGGCAAGAACGGCATTACAGATTCGGTAATAGAAGAAGTGAAAAAACAGGTAAAAGCAAACCGCCTTGTTAAAATAAAGATGTTGAAGACCACCCCCGGAGCAGAGAATATAAAAGATGCAGCCCAGGAACTTGCAGACTCCACTAAAACCACTCTTATCGAGATACGTGGCAATACAGTGGTTTTGTACAGATAATCCTGCGATAGCTATCCAATATCATCCCTGAAACCTTCCCCGGAGACAATTTCGATCTCCTGGAGAGTTATAAGCTCGTTGGGAAGCATTTTCTTAAGTTGAGGGATGATGAGCTTTATTTTTTCTTCCTTATCCACTGCCTGTATGATTACCGGAAGGTCTGTTCCAAGACTCAGTACACCTGCCGTATGTATCCGGTTATGTACCCCATACCCTTCCATACAATGATGTACTGTCGCACCTGCCACACCCGCATCCTTCAGAAACTCAAGCACTGCATGGTGTGCAGTTTTACCCTCATATTTGTCATTCTCACTAAGATATATCCTGAGAAGTGATGCTTTCATTTTCATAACCTTCTTTTTGTGACCACTTACATCGAAAGTATGTACAGAACTTGTATTGGTTGCTTTATTATTCTTCCTGTCCGGATGATGATATTGTAGAGAAGTTGAAGCCAGTTGAATTTAGCAAAACTTATAATCTAAAGCAACAAAGTAAGATTTATGGATAAGAATAAGATCCTGTTCCTTTCAGCCTTTGCTTTTATTCTCATTGTCGGAGGAACTTTTGCAGGGACGGGATATCTGGATGGACTTATCCATACGGAACCTGACGTAAATATCAATTCATCGCAGGCTGTAAGTATTGTCAAAAGTGATTCAAACGCAAGTGAGTTCATTGAGAACAAGTTCAAAGTTTCCGACTGGAGAGCAACTAAGACCACTTTTATGGAACAGACAACTGAAGATCAAAACAACACCTTACAGAATGGCGCCGATCGATTCTGGAAAGTTGAAATTATGGAACGTACCTGCGCATGTCCAGGCACATCTACACTCTACGTTGTAGAAGCTTACGTGGATGCCGACACCGGCGATCTTATCAGTGTCGAGACCATGAGAGCCCCGGAGAAGGACTATGAAAAAACGACATGTTCTTCCACAAGCTGCCACTAAGACAATAGCCCGAAGCATTTTTTGCTTACTGATTCTGCTTTTGATATCATCCAACGCATATGCAGGCTCCGGCACAGTGACGGTTGAGTTCTTCTATGAGAATGGCTGTCTCAAATGTGAAAAAGCAAGTCCTGCTATAGAAAAAGTCGTGAGACAGTATGATAATGTCAATTATACCAAATATGACATTATGGAGTCATTTGAGTATATCCGGGAATATGATATTACCGTTGTTCCCACGATCGTGATAAACAAAAGTCTGGTAATAAACTATAATGATTACAGGGACGACACCGAATTGCTGGAAAAGCTCCTCATAGAAGGTATTGAGAACGCACCCCCAGCCCCTGACGAGAAAAACAATATCGAACACCAGGCTGGAGAGACCAGCCAGGAAGAGCCAGCATGGTATGGATCGGACAATTCATATTTATTCGTGTTTGCCGCGGGAATACTTGCGGGATTTAATCCCTGCCTGCTTGCAGTGATGGCTTTCCTGTCCTCAGTATTAATATCATCAAGCGGTACACGCCGTGATTTGCTCACACTTGTTGCAGGTTTTTGTGCAGGCATCTTCATTACCTATATGATACTCGGAATCGGCATACTTAACACGGTAAAGTCCTTCCCCGGCATTGAAGCAGCCATCAATCTGTTTATGGTAGCTCTTGTGGGTTTTCTGGGACTGTGGCACTTATATGACGCCTACTATATGAGAATAAATTCAGCCTCATCCTTCAGGACTCCCGGTTTTCTAATCGATATTTTAGGCGAGATGAGGAATAAGAACATACTTGTCCTCTCACTTGCTGCCGGGGCACTCTTCTCTCTGGTGAAAGCCCCCTGTGTCGGAGCGGTCTATCTTGCAATTCTCGAAATGCTGATGTCAGGGAACAACGTCCTGGAAGGTTCAATATATCTTGGGGTCTACAATTTCGGAGTTGTTTTGCCTATATTAATACTGGGAGGTCTTCTTGCATTCGGACTTGATCCTCAGAGGGTTTCTGATTTCAGGGATGAAAAGCGGGTCGAGATACGACTGATAACAGGAATCACACTCATAGTTCTGGCAATCCTGCTATATTTAAATGTGATCTGAAAGAAAACTAGTCCCGTATTCTATAGTGCGATGACCGGGACTAAGCGAATAAAAGATAAGCTGCAGCGACTCCTGTCAAACACAGGACTACGTTGAGGACTATATTCAACAAAGAATAAGTTGTCTCGCCTTCGTCCAGAAGTCTGAAGCTCTCATAGGCAAATGTCGAGAAAGTGGTGAACGAACCGAGCATTCCGATACTTAGAAAGTACACAAGTGAACCCGAAACTGTTGAAAAAGTAAGTGATGCAAGTACGAAACTACCCATCGTGTTCACGGCAAGGGTTCCTATCGGCATTTCCTTTAATCGAGGGATAGCACCAGAAACCAAATATCTGGAAGGCGCACCAATGAGTCCTCCGGCACCCACAAGCAAAATCTCGGATCCCAGACCGGAGATACCTCCCATCAGAGGCAAAAACAGGATAGATGCGCTTACAAGACCCGTTTTCATGTAACCGGCATATCTACTGCCGGATCTTGAAGTTATAAATCCCGGATAAACTGATCCGTCCCTGAGATTCGCAAGATAGACTACAGCTCCCCTTCCAATGAAAACTCCTGCCAGTGTCAGCATTATGTTCGCAGCAATATTGAGAAGAGCCAGATTTGCAGGCATCTGGAAAGTCTGCACCGAAAAAGTGGAGAATGTCGTGAACGAACCAAGAAAACCTATACCAAAAAACATTCTGGTTCCCGGGCTTACATAGCCCAGAAAGTCAGAATTATACATTAAAAAACCAAGCAGGATGCTTCCGATCACATTAACCGCCAGTGTACCGGCTGTTGGCTGGAAATAACCTGCAAATACAAAACGGGATGTTGCCCCCAGAAATCCGCCCGCAGCTATTGTCAGGAGTGCAAGCGACATTTCGCTAAAACTATTGCCGTTATTCAATTAATACAACGTCCACTTCGTTTCCTTCTTCGTAACCTTCAACATTTTCGGGTATGATCACAAAACCGCCTGATTTTGCAATCGAGCTCAATATCCCGGCTCCTGCAGTCATAAGAGGGCGGGCAAGAGTCTGGCCGGAGTCTTCTTCAAGGATGACCCTGGCATAGCTCACATACCCTTCCCTGGAATTTATCTTGCCTGTGAGTTTGGCCCTTACAGTGAGTTCAGGCATTTCAGGCATATTTCCTGACTTCAGGATCGCAGGCTTGCCAAAAGCAAACAGTGCCACAAGTCCCGCAGCAGGATAGCCCGGCATACAGAGCACGGGAACATTATCTATAATACCAAGAGCTGTGGGTTTACCAGGACTCAAGCCGACCCCGTGTACAAGTTTTTTGCCCAGGGAAGCTACCACAGCAGGCACAAAATCCTTCTCACCTACGGAAGTTCCTCCTGAAACAACGATAAAATCAGCATCAAGATTTGCGCTGATCGCTTCCTCAATAAGATCCCGGTCCTCGGGGACTATACCACAATATCTGGGCTCTGCACCCCATTTTGTGACATAGAGGCCTATCATCAGGCTATTGATATCAAGGGTCTTGCCAGGAGGAGGGACCTCATTATCCTTCAGAGGAATCAGATCATTACCCGTGGGAATAATTGCAACAACAGGTTTCGAGTAAACAGTGACCTCATGGATACCAAGGGAGGCAAGCACCGCTATGTCACAGGCTCTTAACTGATGTCTTTTATTGAATATGATCTCATTCTTCCTCACATCTTCCCCCACATCGCCTATGTTCTTCCCGGGGTGAACCTGTGCACGTACTTCTATCATATCACCGATGGAAATTGTATCCTCCAGCATGATAACAGCATCAGCCTCATCTGGCACGTATTCACCGGTACTGACCTGTACGCTGCTACCTTCTTCTATCTCGCCGGATACCTGCAGCATAACGGGATTTGTGGGGGATGCACCGATTATGTCTGCCGAGCGAACAGCAAACCCGTCCATTGCAGAGCGGCGGTAATGGGGAACATTCCTTGGTGCGAGGATACTACTAGAAATGATTCTCCCGACACAGGCTGTAATCTCTGCCTTTTCGGTGCGCTCCAGCGGCCGTATCGCTTCAAGGAAAACCCTCTTTGCATCGCCTACACTGGTACGCTCTTTCATTATCCTGTCCATGCCGACACCTTCTGAACTGTTTCAACCCCCTGAAACGGGGGGAAAAATACCTATTTCATCACCATCGCTCAAACAGGTTTCAAGGTTGTCCATGTGTTTGATATTGTTCCCGTTGAGAAAAACATTGATGTAACCGCGAAGTTCAGCTTCTTCCCTTTTTTCAAAAATCAGTTCCTCCAGGGAAGGGTGGAAATCCGTAAGAGAGAACAGTACATCTTTAACTGTTTCTCCTTGTAGCGTTACCGAGGACTCGCCGGCCTTTTCCCTTAGGTTGGCGAACAGTTTGACTTTAATCTCTGGCATGGAGCTTTATTCTTAACATATAATTAATAAACCTATTCCAGACCTCAAAAGCAGTATAAATTATAGCTAACTGGAATACTGACAGATAATATTAGGAACTTAGCAGGAATTTGAAAAAAAAGTATGGTGGGATAGCGCGGATTTGAACCGCAGTCCAAGCGTCCCAAACGCTCGAGGATGGACCAAGCTACCCTACTATCCCATTCAGAAGGGTAGCTCCTCAATAGACGTTTTCAGATAAATACTTTGCGTGCAGAACGGCGTTTGCCGGAAAAAGAAAATGATCCATACCGGAATAAAAAAAATTTCAATGATCACCTGCCCTGTCAAATGACCAGCTTCCGAGAGTAAGCATGACAGAAGCAAAAATTATGATCACAAGCATAGATCGCATCAGAGGCACTTCCGAAACACCGATCAGCGACCATCTCATAGCTTCGATCCCGTATGTCAGAGGGTTCAGGCGCACAGGAATCTCAAGCCAGGAAGGAAGATTTTCCATTGGATAGAAGGCAGTACTTGCCATGAGCATTGGGAAGGTCAGGAAGGTCATCATCATCTGGAAACCCTCATGAGAATCAATCCTTGAAGCAAGGGTTATTCCCAGACCGATAAAGCCGAGCCCCATAATGAACATGATCAGAATACAGAACAACTGCCCGATAACGGATACGTAATTAACCCCGATGTAGCCGCTGATAACCATCAATAGCGTTCCCTGTATTATTGCCGCAGTTACACCCCCTGTTGCCTTGCCGAGTGCCGTATAGATACGGCTGACGGGGGCTACGAGTATCTCTTTAAGGAAACCGAACTCCCTGTCCCAGATAATGGAAACACCTCCCATGAGAGAGGAAAAGAGAATGGACATCCCGATTATGCCGGGTGCCATATAGTCGATATATCTGCCGCTGCGCAATGTCATTGTACTACCCAGGGCAGAGCCCATGATTACCAGGAAAAAAAGCGGAGTTGCCAGGGAACCTATGATCCGGGATCTGGATCTTTTGTAGCGGAGCATCTCCCTGAGCCACAGGGTGTAGACTGTATTCAGAGAGTTTTTCATCTCTGTAAGATCCATTCTATCCCCAGCGTTTGTAAACTTCGTTATCGATACCGAGCAGATCAAGAGCACGCCCTGCCATCGAATTTATAAGATCGTCTATTGATTGTGGTCTTGAATAGAAGCCCGGACATGCGGGAAGTATTATAGCACCGGCTCTCTCAAGCTTGAGCATGTTCTCAAGATGGATCTGGTTGAGTGGTGTTTCCCTTGGCATAAGCACAAGCTTTCTCTTCTCTTTCAGGCATACATCCGCAGCCCGTCCCAGGAGATTGTCCGACATACCGCCTGCAATCTCGCCCAGTGTTTTCATGCTGCATGGAGCAACTATCATACCTGCGAATCTGTGAGAACCGCTTGCAATAGGCGCGGTGAACTCGCCTTCCATGTAAACATGACTTGCCAGATCCTCTATCTCTATAACGGAATAATCGGTCTCTATTTCGATTATCTGTCTTGCAGCTTTTGTGATCACAAGGTGAGTTACAATATCCATCTTCGAAAGGATCTCAAGCAATCTTATACCATACATGGACCCTGATGCACCACTGATTCCAATAACTATTTCCATATTATTCCTCCTGCAGGATACGTGCCAGCTCATTAATCATTTCTTTTGAAACCGCAACGATCTCTTCAATCTCTTTTCTGTTAATACCATCCACGTGGATACCGGCCAGAAACATAGTTGACGAGCGGCTGGCCTCGCTGAGTTTTCTGGCACCTATTAATACGATCTCATCTTCACGGTGCCCGGGTACTGTCAGCACAGATGATGATGCACGTCCAGATTCAATGTCAAATATACCCAGGGCTGCAGCCCCGATATGAACCGCACCTCCGGTTAGTTTCACAAGATGATCCTCACCCAGTTTTTCCCATTCCAGAATAAGGTTTACTCTGCCGGCATTTCTCACAAGCCTTTGCATTCTAGCCCTCCAGCTCCGTTAAACGGAACTGTTTTACAGTCTTTTTTACATCGAAGAAATTCCTGGCAGCCTTTCCTACCTTCTCACGGTGCTCCTTGGTAGTGTAGACACCCATTTTCCAGTTATCCATGTGTGCCTGTTCAAGGGTTGCCACCACATGAGAGGTTTCATCCAGACGGAGCATCCTGCCATTCACCTTTACGAGGGCTTTCATCTCAACGATCTCGGGGTCCCTGGGAATATCGATCAGAACCTCCCTGCTGTCGATTCCCACCATATCGGCAATCTCAGCTTCTATACGCCTGACGTTCTTCCGGTGCCTGAGCACTCCCTCTCCTACTTCATCAAAACCCACATACAGGGCTCTCTTGTACAATTTCCTGTCATCAAGCCTGGCTGCAAGCTCGGCAGCATAGCCCCCATTATTTCGGATCATCTCAAATGTTCTTGAATCATCCATCCTTCTAAGCTCAGATGGCTCAAGTACGCCCTGCTGAATCAGATCATCCACCGCCCTTGTGAACATGGTTTCCGCTATCCTGGAAACATGATGATAATAAACAGAAGGATGCATCAGAAAACGTGAGACAAGCAGCGATTCCGCAGCCTTGACACCGCCTTCAGTGACTACAAGATTGTTCTCATAGAACTGCATCTCATTAATGAGCCTCATGTGGTCCACAAGACCGAAAGCCACACCAGTATAATGAGAATCCCTTACAAGATAGTCCATCTTGTCAACATCGATCTCGCTGTTGAGTATTTTCCCGAAGTCCGTTTTTCCCTGTATATGATTCTCGACCTTTGAAAGATTGATACCGTGGCTTTCCAGTATATCCGCAATCTCAGTCCTTTTAATTATCTCTTTGATGTCCTCATGCCCCTGTCTTGTATAATGCTTAACCAGACCCTCTGTGACGTGCGAGAAGGGGGCGTGACCGATGTCGTGCAATAATGCAGCGATCTTCAGTTCCTGTTTCTCATCCCGGCTGACCGTATCAATGCCGGAAGTAAGTATGTTTGCAAGATGCATGACCCCGAGCGAATGCTCAAAACGTGTGTGATTGGCTCCCGGATATACAAGGTTAGAAAGTCCTAACTGGCTTATTCGACGAAGACGCTGCAATGGGGAAGAATCAATAAGAGAGAGTGTCAGTTCGTCAAGTTCGATGTAACCATGAATGGGATCACGGATGACTTTCATTTGTTTAAACTCCGATATGTGTATGCTGAATTTTTATTCTATACACAGAGGGGACAGATATCAAATTACCGGCAATTCAGTGACATTTACTGTATATTGCCACCAAGTTCTGGAATCTGGATAGTAAAGGCATTCTTTTAGCATTTTTTAAATTTGATATTTAAATCATATTATTGCCTTATTTGATATAATTTGAATCCTCTCGTGGATAACCTTATTTCTCAGGTCAAAAGCTTTATCTGCATACATCTCATAAATGAGATTCTGCTCAAATATGAGATATGCGTGATCCGCAATGTATACAATACGATCCCTGAAAAGTCTGGCACTGCTTGAAGCTATTGAAAAACCCGTAAAGATATCATCCAGTGAGTTTAAGCACCATATATCCGCAAGTTCAAAAACCGCTGCAAGGGTGCTCAAACAACTGGAGGAGGATGGATATATCGGAAGACAGCTTGTTGCGGGCGGACAGATGGTCCAGCTGACTGAAGCAGGAGTCGAGATCCTGAAAAAGGAATATACCGATTATCAGCAAATATTCTGCAGGGAACATGAGGACCTTGAACTCTACGGACATGTAATCACAGGTCTTGGGGAAGGACAGTACTACATTGCAAAGGAAGGCTATATGTCCCAGTTCAGGGAAAAACTTGATTTCAGACCATTCCCGGGGACACTTAATGTGAGACTCAAAGACCAGAGTGCACAGTTACGCGACAACATGGACATGATACAGCCCATGGTCGTTCATGGTTTCAATGACGGTGAAAGAAGCTTTGGAGGGGTCAAATGTTATTCTGTGGAAATAGAAGGCATAAAGGGTGCGGCAATAATCCCTGACAGGACACATTATCCCACAGACCTTTTAGAGATTATCGCACCGCTTAAACTGCGGGAAACGCTCGATATAAGTGACGGCGACGAAGTAAGGATAGTGGTGAAGAACCCTCAAAGATGTGAGTGATATAATGGATTCAGGTGCAAACGGATACAGTGAGAATATAAGAAGAGCCATCACCGCTCTTCAGAACGGTGAGATGATACTGCTTTTTGACCTTGAGGGACGTGAGGCTGAAACCGACTTCACCATTCCGGCAATGGCTGTCAAGCCCTCTGATGTCAGATGGATGCGCAAAGATGCGGGAGGTCTTATCTGCGTTGCCCTGGACCCGGACGCTTCGGAGGAACTTGGTCTGCCCCTTATGGCCGATATAATAAGAGAGGCAAACCAGCAGGACATCTCACTGGGCAAGGTCGTGGAAAAGGGCGGGGACCTCAAGTACGATTCACGTTCTTCATTTTCCATCTGGGTGAACCACAGGGATACAAGAACCGGAATCCCGGACAATGACCGTGCACTGACCATCAACAAGCTGGGAGAGGTTGTTGACAAAACCCTGAACGGTGAAGAGATCCACTTCGGCAGCGAGTTCAGGACTCCCGGACATGTTGCAACCCTGCGCGCTGCAAAGGGACTGGTCCATGAGCGCATGGGGCAGACAGAACTCTCTATCACCCTTGCTAAAATAGCAGGCATAACACCTGCAATGGTTGTCTGTGAGATGCTTGACGACGATACCGGCAGAGCTCTTGAGAAAGAGGATGCGAAGCAGTACGGAACAGATAACAACCTTGTATTTGTAGAAGGTGAGGAAGTTGTCGAAGCATATGAGATCTGGCTGCGTTCACAGACTCAGAAAAACTAAAATACTGTAATGTATATCTACATACAATCCTGCGGGATCGTAGGGTAGCCTGGTCCATCCTGTTAGGCTGGGGGTCTAGCGACTGGAGTTCAAATCTCCGCGATCCCACCAAATTTTTTCTAAATAAAGTAATCTTAATACCAAAATCATTTGTTCAAAAAATCATGGCACAAGTATCTCGTCAATGGCATGTATGATACCGTTCGTGCATTCGATATCAGATTCGATTATCCTGGCTGTGTCGACCTTTATCCCGCCATTTGAACTTATTTTAAGGTTGTTGCCACTGACAGTTTCAAGGGAATCCAGATTTTTAAGATCTTCAGTGGTGTATTTTCCCTTTGCTATATGATAATTTATGATTCCCAGAAGATATTCATGATCCTCAAAGGATTCATCGATGACGTCATCAGGTATCGGGTCAAAAGCAGACTCAACCGGTGCAAACACAGTATAAGGCCCTTCGTTTCTGTACTTATCAAGGAGACCGAGTATCTCAGCAGCCTTGAGCAATGTAGGGAAAGAACCCTTTTCTCTTGCAGTATCGATAAGATTGTTTAATTCCGCCATTTTATCCTCTGATATGAATAACGCTTTTCTTCAATAAAAATAGTTTCAGTCTGTATTGTAAATAGTGCAATACGCACTTCATACAATAATATCCGGAAATATCCCCGAAATCACACATAAACAGAATTAAAAAAGCATCGAAATGGTTAATACATATACTTCCACATCCATAAAGGGTGATCATTCATAGTGCCTGTAATCGTTGCCAGAGATCTCAGGAAGACTTTCAAGGACCTTGTTGCCGTAGATAACATCAGTTTCAGTATTGAAGAGGGGGAGATGTTCGGCTTTCTCGGACCAAACGGCGCAGGTAAGACTACGACCATGCGTATGATACAATGCATATCCCCGGTAACATCCGGCAGTCTGGAAATATTCGGTATGGATGTCTCAGATCACCAGAGGGAGATCAAATCGCTCATGGGTGTCGTGCCACAGGAAAACAATCTAGACATGGATTTTACCGTTTACGAAAATCTCATGGTCTACTCCCGATATTTTGATATCCCCAAAGAAGAAGCTGAAGAAAGAGTGGAAGAGCTGCTTGATTTCGTACAGCTTACCGACAAGAAGGACACAATGACAGAAAGCCTGTCCGGTGGAATGAAACGCAGGCTCATTCTCGCAAGAGCACTTGTAAACCGCCCGAGACTGCTGATACTTGACGAACCGACAGTTGGCCTGGATCCGCAGGCACGTCACCTTATCTGGGACAGGCTGCGCCTGCTTCAAAAGAACGGTGTTACGGTAGTCCTTACTTCACACTACCTTGATGAGGTTGAAAAACTATGTGACAGACTGGTTGTCATGGATAACGGTGATATCCTGGTGGAAGGCAGCCCCTCAAATGTTATTGAAAAATATGTGGGATCCGGTATTGTGGAGGCTGAGAACGATCCACAACTGCTGGAATGCCTCAATGAAAGAGAAGCCTCTTATGAGGTTATCGGCGACCTCGTACATATATACACAGATGATCCAAAGCAGATCACAGACTACCTGACAATGGAGTGCTCAATTACAAAGTTCAGTGCAAGGCCCGCGACACTTGAAGATGTTTTTCTCAGACTCACCGGAAGGAGGCTGAGGGAATGAGATTTGCGAGCTATTTTGAAATACCAAGGATCAGTTCAAATGCATACAAGGTCTGGCAGCGCAACAAGGATGTTTTCATGAAAGACATAAAATTGAATTTCCTGCCTCCTTTCCTTGAACCCATATTATACCTGATAGCACTTGGTTTTGGTCTCGGACGCTTTGTTGAGAGCATTGATGGCGTACCCTATGCACAATTCATAGCCCCTGCACTGATATCCATATCCGTGATGTACGCATCATTCTTCGAGTGTAGCTATGGCTCTTATGTCAGGATGTATTACCAGAAGACCTTTGATGCCATCATCGCCACACCCCTGACAATCGAAGAAGTAATTGCAGGAGAGATGCTGTGGGGTGCCACCAGAAGTATGATAAATGCAACCGTGATGATACCGGTGATCGCGTTGTTCGGCCTTATAGATCTGCGTTATTCGCTGCTCATAATACCATTCGCGTTTCTGGGAGGATTGCTATTTGCAGCTATCGGCATGTGTTTTACTGCAGTTACCCCGAACATCATGTCCATCAATTACCCGGTACTTCTGTTCATTACACCCATGTTCCTTTTCAGCGGTACATTTTTCCCGCTGAGCGCCCTTCCGCAGATAATCCAGTACTTTGCAGTTGCTTTTCTGCCTCTCACACATGTTGTGAACGTGATAAGGTCTCTCGGGTACGGGATACTGGAATTGTCCCTGTTGTTCGATGTGGTATGGATAATAATTGTCTGCGCCATACTTTTTGTACTTTCAATAAATATGATGAAAAAGAGACTTGTCGTTTGATCCTTGTTACTTTTACCCGTAATTTACGGTGTTAATCAGCGATAGTTTCATAAAATACATTGTTAATCTGTGTACTGATGAGAAAATGGATCACATTTGTGCTTTGTATTTCACTTCTTGGCATACTTGCAGGAGGTTGTATCGACGAGCTTGTTCCCGTGGACGGGGAGACCACCACACAGGATGCATCCACCTATGAGTTTCAACCTTTCCTGAACAATAGTTTCGTGGAGGGGGAATTCATACATACCAGTACATTCTACCTTTCAGAAGAAAATGCAAAAGCAGTCCATATTCTTGAAAACGAAACAACTATCGATGTCATACCGCTTGAGGATCTCAGCTCACCCAATCAGGATCCTGTAAGCAATATTGTTGTCGTCGGAGACTATGCCGATTCGACAAACGCCTCCGTCGAATACTTCAGAGAACTATCAATGTCTCCTGAACCGGCAGAGGTAAACTACACACTATCTGAAGACGTGGTCAGGGGACAGAAACACATCTATATCGAATTCAGTGAGCCGGTTACAGGATTTGTAGCATTCACCCTGGCCACACCAATGGGACAGGATTTCGTACACGTGACCACTCCACCCTCGGTTGTACGCTTTGTACTTCCCGAAGGCTATACCACTGGCAATCCTTTCATTGGTAAGACAAACCCGGAACCCACCGAGAGATATTATGATTCACAGAACCGGGAAAACCTTGTATGGATCAATGAAGTAATGTCCACCAGCGGTATCCTGGAGAGCCTTCAGAGCTTTTCCGGAGAGAACGAATCAGAAATTGAGCCGGTCCCAAGGGCAATAAGTGTCAAGTACTATTCCGAATCTGCCCCGCAGGGACTGATAATTGCAGTGGCGATCCTCGGTCTTGCAGCACTGATCGTCTTTTCAAGATACTACCGTGAAAAAAGGAAGCTTGGTAAAATCAGAGAGGATATCGAAGGCCAGTTCCAGGAAAAAAAGGGAAAAGGAAAAGATTGAGATAATTCTCACAGGGAATGATAACCAGGCTACAGTTCAAAGGTCATACCATCATAAGCAAGGGGATACTCCTTAATTGCCTCCTCATGTGGCTTGAAAAAGTGGCTCAGATGTGTGAACACCACATCCTTTGCTCTTAATGTTTTTGCAAGATCCGTGGCCTCGATGGTATTCATGTGTTTTTTGACTTCTACGGTGGGAGGGACTATCGCATCGGCGACCAGCAGATCAGGGTCCGTGATCATTTCCATACTTTTCTGAGGTATTTCTCTCTGGGTATCCCCCGTGATGACCACCTTCTTATCACCCTCCCGGATTATGACCCCCATGGGATTTTTTGCAGGGGGATGCACTACCTTGAACAATGTGAACTCCAGGCCTATTAGTTCAAAGGTCTCGTACATGGATACATAATGCTTCCTTGGTCTGAGAAACTGCAGGTAATCCATGATATAATCCAGTGTTTCCCTAAGTCCGTAGACATCCACATTGTACTGTACCCTGTGAAACTCGGCAAAGCCTGAAAAATGATCGTAATGCCCATGGGTCCATATCACCCCATCCACATGGCCCACATTGTTCTTCAGCATCTGGTATCGGAGGTCCGGACCGGTATCGATAAGCACTGAACCACTACCAGATTCCACCAGTACCGCACATCTGGTCCTGCGGCTTTTACCACCTTCATGTGCAGCCATGCAGGTCCTGCAACTGCAGCCAATAACAGGCGTCCCTGTCGCATCGCCTGTGCCCAGGAGTGTGATCTTCATAGCTGCCCCGATCACATGGTCGCATCATATTCATTCGTCTTGAGCACGGCCCTTTCATCAAATGATGCCACCGCACTAAGCATATCCTTCTGAGTAAGCTTCGTACGTTCACGTACGAGTGCACTGAGGACACACTCCCTGATAACCATGCGAAGGTCCGAACCACTGTAACCGTGAGTCAGGGAAGCAATCTCCGTATTATCGAAATCCCCTTCTATATCCTTTGTTACAATATCAAGTATCTTCTTGCGCATTTCCGTGTCTGGCAGAGGGAACTTCATTATATCGTCAAAACGCCTCCATGCAGCGGTATCGAGCATTTTTGGATGGTTTGTTGCAGCCAGCAGGAGGACACCATCGTTTGTGAGGCTGATATCATCTATGGCCTTGAGCAAGGTGTTGACAGCTCTTTTCAACGCTGCGTGTTCATCGGATGAGCGTGTCTTTGCGACAAAATCGAACTCGTCAATAAAAAGTATGCATGGGCTCAGTCTCTTTGCAAGGGCGAATACACGATCAATGTTCTTTGCAGTCTCACCCAGATACTGATCGGTTATCATGGAAAGTTTTACTTCCACAAAGGGAATTGCGAGGTGTTCCGACATGGCCTTGGCAAGTGAGGTTTTCCCCGTACCCGGCGGACCTACCATCAGTATTTTTCCAACATCATAGAGACCGATACGCCTCAGATAATCACGATACTGTATGGCCTTGACAATCTTTTTGACCTCTTCTTCCTGCTCATTTGTCAGGATGAATTCCTTCAGGGTCTGCCTGATATCCTCCGGAGCACTTATCTGGGCAAGTTTTAACATTTCTTCCCCGCCCTCTTCTTTGGATATCTCTTCCATCAGGGATTCGATCCACTCCCTGTCAACTTCCTTGGGTCTGACCTTGGACTTCGCACTCTTGTAGTCAGCACCTTCAGCCTGTTTCTTCTCATAATAGAAGGCAAGTACCGGATTATGGGAGATTTTGTCCTTTGATCCTTCCTTTTTCTGGAACCATTCGGCACCTACTTCAAGGGCTGTGATCTTCACCGAGAAATCCACATCATCTATTGCAACAAAGGGCAGGGGTTTGAGAGCAATGCCTGCATTATCCAGCTCGAATAACTTTTCTATGTCTGTGGTCTTTACCCTGATAGGTTTTGGAACTGTTCGCTGTTCTCTGCTCCAGTAGAATTTACGTATTTGTTTTGGAAGGTCATTTACATCCAGTTCCGGATATTTGTTATATACCTGTGCAGTAAGCAATAATTCAATAATATCAAGCTTTACGTCAGACATGTTCTTACCTGGTCGATGAGATAGTTGAAACCCTTTGAAAGTGAAATCGTTCAGACATTACATGTAAGGCTTCATTTCAAATATATCTTTTGTATAGAAGTAATAGAATAATCAATCAGGAAACGCAAAAAACTCATGGAACAGCCAGCCTGTATATCCGGCCCTCATATAAGACTCAGGATGCCTGTTGAGGGTTCATATATCTCTCCGGAGCTGATCAGTTTTTCAATTATCTTTTCAAGATCATCCTCGTCAATACCATATCTCCTTACAGAATCTTCAAGAGACTCAATGCCCATCCTGCCACCGTTTAAGCGTAGAATATCAAGTATTACCTGAATCTTGTTTTTCTTCGGCTTCCGGGGTTTCCTCTTGTCCTTAAAGTCCTTTAGTGAAACGCCGAATTCACCGAAGTTTGTAGTTTCAGGTGTTTTCGCAGCATTAAAGCTGTCAGAAAAAACAGCTTCAAAATCCTTTTCCTGACCATGGAGTCTTGCCTGTATAACGGTCCTTGCAGAGATGGCTTCCTCCACGTCTGCGGACTGGAAGAATATACGCAGTTTTCTTATCTCAAGGTTTGAACCGCATTTCTGGCATCTGGTATTCTTTGAGCCAGAAGTTTCGATTATCTGGGCATGTTCCCTGCATTTCGGGCATACTATTACTCCAAAGGAAGCCATGCTCTATGCTTGGTGTAGCAAATATAAATAATAGTTCCGGAGATATTTTTATCAGAATCCGGAATCCGATCGACCATGATACGCAGAGCTCTTATTGATGATATCCCGAAGATAGTGCAGGTCGAAAAGGCATGCTTTTCTGTTCCATGGCCTGACTTTCTTTTCAAGGCTCATCTCCATAATCCCGGATTCGTGGTCTACGAAAAGGAAAAGAATCTCATTGGCTATGCGATCATAGGTGATGCTGATGGAAAAGCCCATCTTCAGAACATTGCAGTACATCCGGATTCCAGAAGACAGGGCATCGGGACGGAACTGCTTGAATGGTGTATGGACCTTGTCAGACTCTACGGATATCGCGAGATCGTGCTCGAAGTAAGAGAAAAGAACACCGGTTCACAGCTATTCTATAAAAAGAAAGGATTCGAGGAAAGGGGAAAAGTGCAGGATTATTATGAAAATGATAACGCCATAATCATGGGAAGAAAACTGTGATGGTACTATTTCCCGAATCTTCTCTGCCTTTTCTGGAAATCCCTGATTATTCTCAGAAGATCAAGTTTTCTTATATTATGCCAGTTTACATCGGTAAAATAGAGTTCTGAATATACTGCCTGCCAGATCAGAAAATCGGAGAGATGCTTGCCTCCAGAGCGTATGAAGATATCAGGCTCATGTTTTACCTTCAGACGGGATTCTATGGTCTCTTCAAGAATATCCGATGAGCTCATCTTGCCGTTCTTAACATCGGAAAGTATGGAAAGCACCGCCTTTGTAACCTCTTTCCTTCCCCCGAATCCCACGGAAACATAGACAAGCATCTTCCTGTCCTCTCTTTTGAGGTGGAGATCCCCGTCATCGGTATAGACTTCAAAGCCGATCTCCGGGGGTAAATCCGGAAAGAGCTCTTCAAGTTCTTCCAGAAGCCTCTCAATTATCCCGGACCTGAGATCCTCTTCGGTGTCAATCACATCAACATAGATACTGGTCACCCTGATGTCCAGCTGGCAACACCATGAGATATATTCTTTCAGTTTCACAAATCCGTTGGACTGCAAGAGGTCTTTCTCCGACAGCACCAGTGATACGTGCTCGGGAACCTTTGCGGACGATCCTGACACCTGGCTCAGAAGATAGTTCTCATAAAGTGAAGTAACAATGCTCATTATCGTCCTCTGGCTTCCCTGTTAGATGATACTGTTTACTTTGCTGTGGATACGATCTTTACAACGTCACCGTCCTTGAGTTCATGTTTTTCCCCAAGACGCATCTTCGTTTTAGCATCCACCGCATAAAGGAAACTTTCACCGATATCGGAATGTACCTTATATGCAAGATCGTGGGCTGTGGAACCTCTCTTCATAAGAAAAGCATCAGGCAGCATCCGGTCGTTCTTATCGGTCCATTTACCCTCGTCTTCCACCGGATAAACTATGATCAGGTCAAGCAGCTCGAACACCGACCTGTTGATACAATCCTGTATTCCGGTACCACCCATTTTTTCAATCAGTGCATGTACGTTCTCCAGACCTTTCTTCTGTGCAGGAGTCAGATCTTCTTTTATGATGGAAAAGTCATCATCGCCTGGATCATATTTTATCGCCCCGCTCTTGGATGCGGATTTGAGAGCAAGTTCTGCAGCCGCACTTGTCGGCACAACGATCTGCTCGAGGGACTGCAGATCACTGACAAAACCCCCAGGAGCAACATCTGCCTTGTTGGCTGCTATTATCATGGGTTTGCTCATAATACGTATACCATCACACAGACGGACAAGATCATCATCACTCCATTTCACATGGTTATGATCAAGTTTGCACTCGGACAGAGAGCATATGACATGATACTCATCCACCCCTGCACCTGCAAGCTGTTCCGAGAGCACTTTCTCGATCTTGAGCCCCTCGGCCTGTATCTTACGTGCAAGGCGGTCCCAGTTGCGTTTTAAGATGCCGAACATCCACATGGTTATTTCCCTGTTCAGGAAATCAACATCATCCATTGGGTTGTGTTCTCCAACATCCACAGGGTTGCCTTCCACATCGGTTCCGCCGGATGCATCGATCACATGAATGATTGCCTGGGCCTGCCTGAGTTCGTCCAGAAAAGTGTTACCAAGACCCCGACCCTGATGAGCATCAGGCACAAGCCCGGCCACATCGATCATTTCTATGGGTACGTAGCGGATTCCTTCAACGCAGTGCCCACAGCGCTTGCTGCGCTCAACACATGGACACTCTGCACGCACATATGTGACACCTTTATTTGCATTGATAGTAGTAAAAGGATAATTTGCAATCTCAACGTCCGCCATTGTCGCGGCCTTGAAGAATGTGGATTTACCCGCATTGGGTTTTCCTGCAAGTCCTATTGTCATTGTCATGCTTACTAATCACTGTCGCAGGATTTAACTTTTATCAGTGCATAAGGCTTTGTGTGAAGCATTCAATGCTTGTTTTAACCAATAATCTTTATATTGGAGAAAGACATTAGAACAGAAACCTTGTGTCCCGGTAGGGTAGCGGATATCCTTGAGGCCTGCGGAGCCTTAGACCCGAGTTCGATCCTCGGTCGGGACGTACCTTTTTTATTTTAAAAAAATTTTATTCTGCTAGAAGACAGCTTTTTGAGCTTTTTGATGGATAAAATATAGTGCAAATAGAAAATAAATATTAGATTTATTGATGGTAAGAGTAATCTCAACTCATCATAACCAGGTAAGCCAGTGCAAGCATCCCCAGCAGGAATATTACACCAAGTACAAGAATGATCTTTTTTCTTTTGCTTTCATCTTCCGGTGAAACCGGCAAGGGATCAGGATTGTATTTCTTTTCCAGATATGTCCCAATCGCCACGCCAAGAGCCACACCAATCGCGGGACCGATTGCGATCATTCCCAACAGCAGACCGATTGGGATTCCAAGGGGAAGACCTATAGCTATTCCCACTGCCATGAAATGACCTTTTGGATATCTTTTTTCCTGCATAGGCCTAACATAGCATCCGGATATATAAATATTCAGTTAATTTTAAATTACAGATCAGGCAAATTTTTACCTAACAGAAGGAGATCACCATGAATCAAAAACCGCTTTTTGTAGCAACAATACTGCTGCTCTCTGCAATACTCTCCGGAGGCTGCACATCCGCCTATTCGGGAGAGGAATCATTTGTACTTGAAGCACAAAGCTACACTTATTATGAGTTCCCCATGCTCGAAGGAGAATATCTTGATCTGGAGATCATGACAGACGGCAGTCCTGTCGATCTATATATTCTGGACAGTGAGAACCTTTACAGGTATGAAAATCTCAACTACTTCGAATATGACGCATACTATGAGAACGTCCTTTCCAGCAATATTGAGTTCAGTGCTCCATATGAGGGAAACTGGTACCTTGTTCTGGTAAACAATGAAACAGATGATATTTCACTGGATATCAGTTACGAAGTTTACTGAAATTCAGGGTATGAAAGAGGCAGATCAAAAGTGAATGTACTTCCTTTTCCGATCTCACTCTCAACATAGATCTGTCCACCATGCATTTCCACAAATTTCCTGACGATGGAAAGCCCCAGGCCTGTTCCTCCATACTCAGAGGATAGTGAAGGATTGGCCTGTTTAAAGGGATCGAATATAGTTCTCTGCTTTTCAGGGGCAATCCCGATACCATTATCAGCTACAGAAACCGATAACATGTTACGGACAATCTTTCCTTCTATTTTAATACAGCCATTTGACGGAGTGAACCTGACGGCGTTGCTGAGAAGATTTAACAATATCTGTTTGAATTTTGCTTCATCGGCACACAGTTGATCGATCTGCAGGTCAATATCGCTTTTCAAAGCAATGTTTTTCTCTGCTGCCTGTGGTGAGATTATCCCCAGTATCTCCTGGATGGTATCAGGAACAGAAAAGGATGTCAGATTTAACTCCATCTTTCCGGCCTCAACTTTGGATATGTCGAGAATATCATTGATCAGGCCGAGCAGATGCTTTCCGCTTGACGATATATGCTTTGCGTATCTTGATTGCTTCTCATTCATTTTACCGAAGTTCTCAGTCAGCAACATATCTGAAAAACCAATAACAGAGTTTAAAGGAGTACGTAACTCATGGCTCATTTTTGCAAGGAAATCACTTTTTGCACGATTGGCAAATTCCGCTTCATTCTTTGCTGCTTCAAGCATCTTCTTGCTTTCCCTTAACTCCTTTTCGACAAGCTTCTGTCCAGTGATATCGTCAACAGTAAGTAATACTCTGCTCAGATCTCCGGGCTCGATCAAAGTTGTAGAGATTATCAGCGATCTGGTAGAAAATTCTTCACCGATCCATATTGTGAGTTCACCTTCTTTTTTGTAGACCTCCTCCGAGGTCATAAAGGTCCGCATAACCGTATTGCGAACAATACACTCACTACATTCATGATTCATTCCACAGCCTTCACCGTCAAATGAATTGATACAACCGAACAGTTCTCCACCCAGAAGACCTAAAGCATCCTTTTTATCTATTCCAAGTGCTTCCGAAGTGGCGTAGTTGATATTCTCTACTTTTCCATCCCGGTTTACAACTATCATTAGCAGGGGTGCATTATCAAACACTTTGCTGAATATATCTGTACCTGCTGTTCTGTTTAATTGCGCTGTGTTTTCCGATTCCAAGAAGAGATCACGGTGATGTTTTTTTGTTTCCATACCAACCATTTTTAGTTAAAATCAGCAGTGTATAAGTGACCAATATAGGATAACGTTTTATAAAAAGCTTAGACACTGAAAATTATTTAAATATCACATATCGACTTCCAGCACAATTTTTTATCGGCAGCTGAAGAAGCTGATAACTTCGAACCACATTGAAGTTTAGATAATTCTTTAATAAGTAGAGCGTATATGTCCATTGAGAACTAAAATCTGAAAGAGGAAGATATATGAAAAAAATCTTTACTTACTTAACCATAGGGCTTATTGCCATCAGTTCATTGTTCATATCAGGTGCGATGGCAGATGTGGAAAGCCCTCTGATACGACCACTTACCACAGATGCAAAGCTGGTTTCATCAGATTATGCGGTTTCCAGCATGCCTGTAGAAGTCGAGGAGGCTGTAATTTATCCAGATGGCATCTCCAGCAAGCTGCTTATAAAACCCGGATACTCCAGCCTGAAACTGCAACCCGGTGAAAGCAGGGAATTCACAGTAAGCGTTACCAGCAGGGAAGATGAGACAATCACAATTGATCCGAAGCTGGTCATGCAACCATATACCGAGAACTATCTGGAAGACGACTGGGTAGAAATCTCACCTGAGAGTGTGGAACTTATACCTGATGCAGAGCAGGAGTTCACTGTGGAAGTTTCAATTCCAGAGGATGCTGATATAGGTTATTATAATGCCTTCATTGTTTTCGGAGAATATAATGAAGAAGAATACAGTACATATTCCGGATACGATGGCTCTATGGAACTGTCCATTGAAGTCTGGATACCTCCAAGCATCCAGGTTCTGACAAATTACATCAATGACCGCGTTGAAGCCGGGAACAGCTATGATTACGAAATAAAGCTTAGCAATGTCGGTGAGGAGGATATAGCCATGGACCCGCAGGTAGTTCTGAGTGATATATACTACGCCGAAGAGAGCATTGCTTATCGTTTCGATGAAGAAAGCAGTGGCCAGGTAATCGATATAAGTGCAATAACACTTGATGCTCCGTCAGTCATCAGAGCGGGAGAAACTGCGACTGTAAACCTACATCTGGAGGTCCCTGAAGCAACGATCGGAAGTTTCAGCGCTTCTGTGGATCTGGGGATAGATGATCCTGCACTGAGTGACTGGGAGGAACAGGTCCAGCTCTACTTCACTGTATGGCAGCAACCCGAGGAGCCTTTTGTCAGGGAATTTACTACAAGCTCGAACGGAACCATCAGGATAGAAGTATCGAGCACACAGTATACATATTATCCGGCTTCCGGCAACAGTGTTTCAGGCCATGAGGCACCTTCCTTTGAAGTCACACTTAATAAGGCTGAAGAGAAAGTGAACCTTCGATTGGTCAGCAGCACAAGCAAAGGAAATGTGAATTACGGAACAACAGGAACAGTGCGTCCTCTGATGCCTGCGGATAATTACGATTATCAGACAGGTGTCAGTACTTACACAGAAGTGTATGAGGTATCCGGAGAGGCAGGAGAATGGTCACTGAGTATACTTCCCGAAAACACGGAAAGTTTTGAATATAGTATTACAGTACTCAGCTAAAATAAGGGTTTTAACCCTTTTTCTTTTTTAGCAGGAAAATTATTCCATTCAAACGTAACTGCATTCACTTTCAGTCATATACAATAAATTCAGAAGTACACAAACTATTTATACCAGATAATATAATAATTGTATTAATATTATTATTCAGTTCTGAAATGGAGTCTTGTATGAATAATAAAGATGAAGCTACGTTCAATGAATTCAAAGAAGTGTTCAACAGATATCTTGATCCTGAGGACCTTTCAGACCAGGAGTTCCTCCTCAGGAATAATATGATCCAGTTCATCAAGAACGCCTGTATTAAAAGTCTTCTTGTTTACTAAGTGATGGGAATCACAGTAAGCAACTAAGCCGGAGACGCCCGCCGGCACATCATGCAGGGGCCTTTAGCCATTGCGACCCCATGTTGAATTATGTGATTAGCTTTTTTAATAAGTGACTGTCTCCCGGCAACGACTTTCAATTAACGCGGACAAAAGTCTTATTTGCATTGACCTTCATCTTAAAATTGGGACAGTTATTTCCGATAACAGGTGTAAACATGAGTGAAGAGGAAGATGTTTTTGATAAAGTACAAAATTATTCCCTGAGATCTTACGATTTTCCCATATTGATGAAAAGGTTACGACAGGATTCGAAAAGAAGCCTTATCGAACTCAAACCGGATGATATTGAATGGTTTGAAGTATACGAGTTTGCACTACAACAACTTGATCTCAAGAAAGGAACTGCTTCTTCTGACACCCATCCCGGGGACTGGAGAAACACTGCCAGTGATTTCAGCAAAGTAAAGATGCTTGTTGATGATATGGAAGAAAAGAGAGTAATCAAAGACGTAAACTGGAATGTAGGAAGTCTTGCCATTTTCACAATACCCGATGAATCACTTTACAGAAGACATATTTGTTGTCTTATCAGTACACATCTTGGCAGCTTATATGGGAACCAGTGACCAGGAAGGGTTCCTGCCATCTTTTTTGAAAGCATATTGATCAGTGGTTATCTTTATATAGAACTGCTTGCATTTAGATTGTTCAGCATGAGTATCCAGGATACTCTATCGAGATAACGCTAACTTCTATATCGATACGCAATGGTTTGTTATTATAAGGAGGTTATAATTTGGCAGGACAACAGCCCACATACATGTTAGGAAACAGGAATAAAAGGCGGGAAAGGGATGCCCAGGGCATCAATATCCTTGCTGGAAAAGCAGTGGCAAAGGCAGTAAGGACCACCCTTGGCCCAAAGGGTATGGACAAAATGCTGGTAGATTCACTTGGTGATATTGTAATTACTAACGATGGTGCAACCATCCTCAGGGAAATGGATATCGAGCACCCGGCAGCAAAGATGGTGGTGGAAGTTGCAAAGACCCAGGACGACGAGGTCGGAGACGGTACCACAACCGCAGCCGTAATTACAGGAGAACTTCTCGCCAAGGCTGAAGAACTCATTGACAAGGGCGTACACCCCACAATCATCGCATCAGGATACAGGCATGCTGCAAAGAAGGCTGCTGAGATCCTCAAGACAATTACAATCGATGTTTCAAGGGATGACAGAGAGACACTCAGAAAGATTGCCATGACATCCATTACAGGAAAAGGTGCCGGAGAGCAAAAGGAATTCCTGGCAGACATGGTTATTGACGCTGTACTCTCAGTTGCAGAGGAAACAGAAGAAGGAGTCACGGTTGATGTCGACGATATCACTATCGAGAAGAGAGAAGGCGGAAGCATCCTTGACACAGAACTTGTACCCGGACTCATTATCGACAAGGAACGTGTAAGACCAAACATGCCAAAGAGGATCGAGAACGCAAAGATCATGCTGGCAAGTTTCGGAATCGAGTTCCACAAGATCGAGAAGGATGCAGAGATCAAGATCACCTCTCCTGATCAGATGCAGATGTTCGTTGACCAGGAAGAGAGAATGGTCAAGGAAATGGTAGACAAGATCGTGGCAAGCGGTGCAAATGTCGTATTCTGCCAGAAGGCCATCGACGACCTTGCACAATACTATCTTGAAAAGGCCGGAATCTATGCCTGCAGAAGGATAAAGAAGAGCGATCTCCAGAAACTTGCAAAGGCAACCGGAGCAACCCTGTTCCAGGATGTCACTGATGTCAGGTCGGAAGATCTTGGTCAAGCTGCTGTTGTAGAAGAAAAGAGCATCAGCGGTGCAAAGATGACATTCCTTACAGGATGCAAGGAAGAAAAGACAGCATCACTTGTACTCCACGGCGGTACCACACATATCGTAGACAGTCTCAAGCGTGCACTAAACGATGCCCTCTGTGTGGTCGGCGTAGCACTTGAAGACGAGAAGATAGTAGCAGGTGGCGGATCTCCGGAGATAGAACTTGCTCTGAGACTCAGCGAGTACGCGTCAACACTCAAGGGAAGAGAACAGCTTGCTGTGGCCAAGTTTGCAGAAGCACTTGAGATCATACCACAGACCCTTGCCGAAAATGCAGGTCTTGACCCGATCGACAAGATCATCGAGATGCGTTCACAGCACGAGCAGGGCAATAAGAAGGCAGGTCTTGACGTTTACACCGGAAAGATCGTCGACATGTACGAGAACAACGTCCTTGAGCCACTCAGGATCAAGACACAGGCCCTCAATGCAGCAACCGAAGCAACCGTAATGATCCTCAGGATCGATGACGTGGTTGCGGCAAGTTCCAAACAGGGAGCGATGCCACCTGGAATGCCACAGCCTGAAATGGAGATGTAAGTCTCCCAATTTTTCTTTTTCATGTGCCGGCAAGCCCGGCACTTTAACTGTTTTTGTATTCTATTCCGCATTGTTAACCGGATTTTTTTACTTTCACAAGTATACCCTGAGATAACAGATATCCTTTTTCAGATGGAGTAAGCCTTTTATATTTTGTAAACTAGATACAAAACAAAGGTTAACAATACTTCTGCTTACATACAGTGTTTAATTAACATTTCTTACACAAACCGGACGTGTAATTGTAAGCAAAATAGAATTATAAGTAAGAGAGGAGAAAAAACAGTGGATCAGAATAGTTACCATTACAGTGAAAGTGACATTAGAAAGATGGCACTTGCATCCCTTTTTGCCGCTCTGATAGCTGTAGGTGCCTACCTAAAGATACCAATTCCCTTCAGCCCCGTCCCAATTACACTACAGGTGTTTTTCGTATTCCTGGCCGGCGCCATGCTTGGTGCACGATGGGGAACTTTAAGTGTTATCGTATACCTGCTTCTTGGAATCATCGGCCTGCCGGTATACTCAGGAGGGACCTCAGGACTCGGGATGCTTCTCGGACCCACCGGAGGATACCTTGTCAGCTTTGCAATAGCTGCTTTACTCATCGGAACACTTGCAGATAAGAAAGGGACCGAAAACATGCTATTGAACGCGTCCTTTATGCTTGCAGGACTTTTCATAATATATCTACTGGGAACTTCGTATCTGGCTTTTGCTGCGAATATTACGTTTGAGAATGCACTTAAACTGGGTGTGCTCCCGTTCCTGCCTGCTGACCTGCTAAAGCTTGCTCTTGCATCGTTTATCGTTTCAAAATATTCCCTATGAAAAGACATGATCGAGATCAACGACTTAAGTCACAGATACCCGGATGGAAAAATTGCTCTTGATTCGGTGAGTCTGGATATCAAAAAAGGTGAGTTCGTCGTCATTGCCGGCAGGAACGGCAGTGGAAAATCCACCCTTGTGCAGCATATGAATGCCCTGCTTCTTCCACTATCCGGTTCGGTCGAAGTTGAAGGCCTCTGTACTTCAAAAAGGGAAAATATCCCGCAGATCCGCAGGAAGGTAGGAATGGTCTTCCAGAATCCCGATTCCCAGTTCGTCGGAATGACCGTTGAGGAAGATATAGCCTTCGGACTTGAGAATACCGGAGTTGAAACACAGAGAATAAGGATGCTTGTTGACAGTGTTTTGGATTCCATGGGACTTTCGGGATACAAAAAATATACACCCCGCATCCTGAGCGGAGGACAGAAACAAAAGGTTGCGATCGCAGGTGTACTCGTCATGGAGCCGGAATGTGTCATTTTCGATGAAATAACATCCATGCTTGATCCTGCTTCAAGAGAAGAGATCCTTGCAACGATAAAGGGCATTAACGAAAAGGGAACTACTGTCGTTCATATCACACACAGGCTGGAGGAAGCTGTTGATGCCGACCGTTTGGTGGTAATGGATTCAGGAAAGATAGTTCTTGACGGTGTGCCGGATAAAGTGTTAGCAAATCGAGAGCTTCTACAAGAACACGGCCTCAGACTACCTCCTCTGCTTGAATTATCAATGAAGCTCTCAGATGCGGGAATTATCCGGAAAGGAGTGCTGTCAGAGGATGAGCTTGTGGAGGAATTATGTCGATCGATGTAAAGAATGTCAGCTTTTCCTATGACCCGGGCACCAGTCTTGAGAGGACTGCTCTGAAAAACGTGAACCTTTCCATCGACAGGGGAGAATTCGTACTGATCGGAGGCGAGATCGGCTCGGGAAAATCTACCCTTATACGACACTTCAATGGTCTGCTCAGGCCTTCTTCAGGTAGTGTAAGCGTGGACGGCGCGGAGGCTCACGTAAAATCAGTCAGGAAAAAAGTTGGGATCCTTTTCCAGTTCCCGCAGAACCAGCTTTTTGCCAGATCAGTATATGAAGATGTAGCCTTCGGACCTGCCAATTTCGGGGAAAAAGGCGATGAACTCAGGAAAAAGGTCACAAAAGCCCTGAAAATGGTAGGTGTCAGGGAAGAACTGTATGAGCATTCACCTTTTACCCTGAGCGGAGGAGAAATGAGGCTGGTTGCCATTGCAGGTGTGCTGGCCATCAGACCCGACTACCTTGTACTGGACGAACCACTTTCGGGACTTGACCCCGAGCACAGAGAATATCTGCTAAAAATCTTGAAAAGTCTTCATATGCAGGGTAGCTCCGTTATTGTCGTATCCCACTGGATAGCAGACCTGCTGCCCCTTGCGGATAAGATCATTCTGATGGAAAAAGGAAAAATATCCTTTGAAGGAAGTCCTGAAAAGTATATAAAAGCCACCTCAACTCCACTTCCCGAAATAACATCCCTGATGAAGGAACTGCAACAAAAGGGCTTTGATGTGAGAGATGATATCTTCGATGTGGAGGAAGCCCTTAATGAGATAATCCGTGTAAAAAAAGAAAGATCGGGGAGTATGCAGTGAGTAATCTGTTTTTTGGCTATATTCCCGGCACATCCCCTATCCACAGGCTTGATCCCAGGACAAAGATAATCTCTGTAATGGTAGCCAGTATAATTATCTTCAATTCAGGATCATTTAGAGAAATGGCTTTGATCGGAGCTGTCTTTCTGGCTTTGTTCTCTATCTCCCGTATTTCCTACAGGGCACCCCTGTCTGCAGTCAGACCCATGATGATATTTCTGATTATTATTTTCCTTATGCAACTGTTTCTTACGGGAGAGACGATACTTTTTTCGCTGGCAGGATTTAATGCCACACTGGAAGGTCTGTACGCAGGCCTGCTACTGACCTGGAGATTTGTGTACCTGCTTTTATTTGCTTCGATCCTCACTGCAACCACAGCACCTTCAATGCTGACCGTCGGTATAGAGCGCATGCTGCGTCCTTTACCTCTGGAAAGGGCAGGCATATCATCCTTTGATCTTGCAACTATGATGTCCCTGTCAATCCATTTTTTCCCTCTTTTGTACGAGCATCTCGGACATCTCAGGGATGCACAGATGTCCCGTGGCCTGGATCTTAAAAAAAATCCTCTCCGGACAATTTATTCCCTTTCAATCCCCATGATGAAGATAGCATTCAGGTCAGCAGGAGAGGTATCCCTTGCAATGGAAAGCCGCTGTTACCAGGGAGTTAACAGGACCTCCCTTTTTGAGCCACGGATGCAAAGAATGGATTTTGCAGCCCTGCTGGGCTTTGCATTAATTATGGGTGGTATTGTCCTTCTTGCCTGAAATTGTCTACGTGTAAGTTTAACATAAGGTCCGGATCTGAAAAAGAATAAATATATGAACATATGTTCATATATACATGGAAGAAAGCAGAGAACACACATGCGCCGATGAAAATATTATATCCGCAAAGAAGGCAGGTCTTCCTTCTGAAGAGGAATTATGCAGGATATGTGACATCCTCAGTGCCCTACATTCAGAAACACGCCTGAAGATATTGTACCTTCTCTCAGAGGGCGGACTCTGTGTAAAGGAGCTTGAGATGGCACTTGATATTTCCCAGTCCGCCATATCCCATAGTCTGCGAACACTTCGGCAACTAAACCTTGTAAAATCCAAAAAAGAAGGCAGGTTTGCAGTCTATCATCTCTCAGACGAACACGTAGGTACTTTCCTTGATATGTGTAGACAGCACGTAGGAGAGTGCAGATAATGCCACTCGTCGATGCAATCCTGTCCGCGCTTTTGGGAATTGCTCTGGAGTCATGGAATCTTTTTCTGGAGATGGCTCCGTATCTGTTCCTTGGTTTCACCGCTGCAGGACTGCTCCACATCTTCGTACCGGAAGAGAAGATCATCAAGTATCTTGGAGAATCCGCAGGAAAGATCAGATCATCAATTAATGCTTCACTTATGGGAATACCAATCCCCTTGTGTTCATGCGGAGTGGTTCCCACAGCCCTGTCTCTGCAGAAGAGAGGAGCAACAAAAGGTGCAACCCTCTCATTTCTTATCTCCACACCTGAAACAGGAGTGGATTCCATATCGATAACCTATGCATTGCTTGATCCGATCATGACAGTGTTCCGGCCACTTGCAACACTGATTACAGCTCTCTCTGCAGGAATTGCGGAGAATTTCTTTGGAAAAGAGAAAAGAACGGTTGCCTTGAATAAGACTGCTGAAAACAAAATACCCTTGAACAATAATCTGCTTATGGCCCAGCCTGCAGCTGCATGCGAGGAAAGTTCATGTTCCTGCCATGTACCGTCAGATAATACAGAACTATCCGGATCGCAGCGTCTCAAAGAAGGCATGAAGTATGCCTATGTGGAACTACTCGGAGATATCTCAAAATGGATGGTATTCGGTATTGTCATTGCAGGAATCATCTCATATGCGGTACCATATGAAGTCGTGCACACCTATCTTGGAGGAGGAATCCTCTCTATGCTTGTAATGTTGCTCGTGGGCATTCCCCTCTATATCTGTGCCACGGCTTCAACCCCGCTGGCTGCCGCATTTATAGCCAAGGGTATGAGTCCGGGGACAGCATTCGTATTCCTGCTTGCAGGACCTGCAACCAATGCAGCAACAATAACCATGGTTACAAAATTTCTTGGTAAAAGAAGTGCGGTGCTCTATCTGGCAACCATAGCCGTATGTTCACTGATATTCGGCCTGGTGCTTGATATGATATATTTCAGGCTTGGTGTGGAAGCAATATCCATAGTAGGCAGTGCAAGTGAAATACTGCCGGCTCAGGTAAAGATTGTATTTGCATTGATCCTGATACCACTGATGATATACGGGATATACAAACATTAACTCAAAGAAGCTGTCAGGTCAGGACTAATCCTTATGCAGTTCCCTTGAAAGCTTCTCTGCTGTTTTTTCCTTGAATTCGTCAACTTCGAAATCCACGTTCTCATCACGGGCAAAAGAGACCTCATCACCCTCTTTTTTTTCATCCCCGCACTCCGGTGGGATCACCACGATCTTTCCGATATTCCCGTTCTTATTGATACGGTCTTTTCCCCACGTAAAATCATTTTTTTCTGTCATTTCAACACCACAACCATAGAATGGACTAAAGAGCCCACAGATTTATATATGTCTTCTTTAACTATATACCTTTTTTTACATATCCATAGAATAATATTTATTAACCGGGACTTATTCTTCCTTTTGTTTACTCTTTCCAACAAGTACCTCGGTGGATTTAATAATTGCAAAGACATCGTCACCCGGCTTTATATCAAGCCTTTCAACAGCCTCCGAGGTAATAATGGATGTAAGGGCGGAAGGTTCTATCTCAATACTGATCTTTGACACCAGACCTTCTTTTTCCACGCTGACGACCTTTCCCGGAATCTTATTGCGGGCCGAAAGCTTCAATCCGATATTTTCCCATGAACCTTCGTCTTTCATGGTGTCCTCGACAAAGTCCCTGTGAAGCTCATATTCACGGATGAGCTGCCTGCCTGCTTCAGTTAGAAAAGTTCCCTGGTCCTTTCCTCCCCTGACGGTCCTGACAACATCCCTGCCAAGTCTTTCATTCATGGTATTGAGCACATTCCATGCGTGTTTGTAGGAAATATCAAGTTTCTTACAGGCTTTCCTTAAAGACCTCTCCTCATCGATGGCTTTGAGCAGGGCAACCTTACCTGCACCGATCACCGGTTTTCCATCTTCTGCCAGCCATACTTTTGTTTTGGTTTCCACATTTTCACCTGATAGTAGATTATTTCAGATCATCCTCTTCGAAGATGAATAATTCATCAATGCTCGTCTGCAGACACATTGCAACCTTGTAGGCAAGTTTTAGTGAGGGGTTATATTTCCCTTTTTCCAGAAAACCTATGGTCTCCCTCCTGACACCTACCCTGTTGGCCAGGTCCTCCTGGGTCATATCGTACCTGGCCCTGAGTTCCTTTATCCTGGTCTTCATATTTTTCACCGGGATTATCGGGCTACTCCACATCACCCTTTCTGAAAAGGTACCACTGGAATCCCTTTGCCGTTGCGATCATCACAATGAACATTATACCTATCACCTGAGGAACTGTGAATCTTAACAGCGAAAGATTGTCTATCCAGAACAGCAGGTTGAGCATGATAAAGCTGACAAACCAGGAATAAGATAATCCATACGAGCCGATCCTGACAGTCCTCTCATCCTTCACCAGCCCTTTGCGGTGTCTTCTTGCCCTGAGGAACGTAACAAAAAGAAGAACAGACCCGATATTGATCAGAGTAATGGCTCCCTTCATATACTCCTCGGCAAAAACCACCAGAGCCACACCTGTGAGGATTAAAACAATGCCCAGTGAATAACCTGCACGTACATATTTTTCAAGTTTTTCCATAAAATATCACCTGAAATAATTCTAACATAATGTTAGATATTACTATTATTATGTTATCAATATCTAACATTACCTATTTAAATCAATGCATTGACTCAAAACCAGATAAATTATTTATCAGGTCACATTCCCATTATTATTAATTACTGATACCACATACTGCTAAAGTCAATAGGTGAAATGATGAAGATCAATGTTATATTTTACAGCCTCTACGGGCACAATTACAAAATGGCAGAGGCGGTTGCCGAGGGTGCCGGCGAGGTTGAGGGTGCAGAGATAGGACTCTTCCAGGTACAGGAAACACTTAGTCCCGAAATACTCGAGAAAATGGGAGCCACTGAATCAAAGAACAAATTCAGCCACATCCCCGTTGCTACCGTCGAGAATCTGGAGGAAGCAGATGCCATAATATTTGGCACACCCACAAGGTTTGGTATGATGGCTGCACAGATGCGTGCATTTCTTGATAAGACCGGTAGCCTCTGGTCAGACGGTTCTCTCATAGGCAAGGTCGGAAGTGTATTCACATCCAGCAGCACCCAGCATGGAGGACAGGAGGCCACCATCCTGAGTTTTCACACTACACTGCTGCACCACGGCATGATAATCGTAGGCGTGCCCTATTCAGAAGAAAGGCAGTCCATCCTCACCGAGATCACAGGAGGAAGTCCCTACGGAGCTTCCACTGTTGCAGGCAGCGGCCCGGATACCAGGCAACCAAGTGAGAACGAACTCGGGATTGCGAGGTTCCAGGGAAGGCATGTGGCGGAGATCACAAAGAAGCTTGTTGGTAAATGAGAAAAATGGATTTCAGGATAATCTTTCTAATTGTTTTCTTCGGATCTGCACTGGTCATACTCTTGTCAGCGATCTTAGTATTATCCCTGAAGGAAAAAACACGTTCCAAGTCCCTGCTAAAAAAATATCAGGATATTGGTTTCAGACCGGGCTCGAAGGATATAGTCGAATCAAAAGGTTTCAAAGAAACAAGAATGGGAAACCGA
>JAALLP010000081.1_pt1 | contig 38870 bp, 39 predicted proteins | sample 7245951 | NCBI WGS metagenome assembly JAALLP01 (sample SAMN13049199, study PRJNA578106) | oil field metagenome | isolation source: filtered produced water from oil reservoir B6 | place: USA:offshore Texas | collected 2016
ACCAAACCCTTCGGGTTATTAAAAATAATAACCTCTTTTTGTCATGCAAATTTTTAGTTGTTTAGTTATAATGATTTTTTCAATTATGTTACTTGACATTTAATAGCTGGTCTTTTTTAAATAAATATAATAGAGATTTTAAGGTTTCCTTCTACTCTAATTCTGCTTCTTTTTCTACTTTGTCTGTCCTGTTTCTATCTTCTTCATTTTGAGACTTCTTAATATTTTTGTTAAACTGATCTATTAACTTTTGAACATCACTGTGAGGTCTTGGTATCACCCTGGATGATAAAACTCTTCCTACTTTATTAGCAGCAATTACTCCTGAATCTACCGCCGCTCTAACAGCTGCCACATCCCCGGCTAGATTTATAGTTACACTTACAGATTTCCCAGCCCCTATAACCTTCTCATAACCCACAAGCTTTACGTCTGCAGTATCTGCAGCAGCATCAAGGGCAGCTGCAGCCGCTGATAATCCTACTGTTTCAATAAGTCCAAGTGCTGCATTTAACAAGGCTTACACCTCCAATGCTTTTATCTTTTCTTTCCAATTGACGCTAAGGAAACCTTTGGAACTATATCATCGAGTTTAACTTTCTTTGTTCCTTTACTTGAATAATCCTGTTTAGCTTTTGTTTCTAGCTTTTCATCTGACTTTTTATATTTTGAAAAAAGTTCATCCAGTGTGACATAGTTTCTAGGCTCTTTTCCTGCTGTAACTTTGGTATCTTGTGGTGTTTCTTTTTTAAACTCTATTTTAGTTTCCTTATGAATTATATTCCTTATGATATCTTCCTCATTATTTTTAAGGTTTACTCTATCGTTATTTTTGCTAGTATTTGAACATCTATCTATAATGCTCTCCATAATAACTTTAGTCAGCTGATTACTCATATTAACACCCCATTATTAGCCAAATAGTCCATCTACTTCCTCATTTGGTCTTGGAATTACATTTATTGATATTATCTCAGCCATCTTACCTGCAGTTACCTCAGCACTTTCAATGGCAGCCTTTACAGCAGCTACTTCGCCTTCAATGACAACGGAAATAACTCCGGAACCAACTAAATTGAAATCCTTTATCTTTACATCAGCAGCCTTGAGCATTGTATCCGCAGCTTCTATGGCAGCAACCATACTTCTTACTTCAAAAAAACCTATAGCCTGCCTCATTTCCTCCCCTCCTTACCTCTAAAAATTGGGGAAATATTTTTCAATATCGATATTTTCATATCCAGGTATCCTTGCCTTTTCAAATTTTACGCCTTCTTCTCCAATAGGTTTTGTTGCATCAATGCCTATCTTGTCCGTAACCTCCTGTATATTATGGGAAGGGTCCAGTCCCGATCCTAAGGCACTAGGTACAATCACTATATCCTTTGAGCCCTGCACTCTAGTGGCAAGGACTCCCTCTACATCGTCTCCATCAAATATATCCACATCTTTATCTACAACTATGACATGCTTAATATCTTTGCTGCTTCCCAATGCACCTATCAGTACACTTTTAGGCTCTCCTTCAAGCTTTTTATTAATTGAGACAATACCGTGAAATCTGCACCCTCCACCTATAGTTACGTTTACATCCTTTATCTCTGCAAATTTGTTTACATGCATATATAGTTCCATTTCCCTCACTAATCCATTTGAAAGATGTTCTTCTCTACAGGGGAAAGACACTTGTAAAATTGGATCCTTTCTATGCATTACTGTCTTTATTTCTATTGTAGGATGATCAGCTACTCCTCCGTAATATCCCATCAGTTCTCCAAAGGGACCCTCTGTTTTCAATTTGTTATAAGGTATAACTCCCTCCATTACTATCTCAGCATAGGCCGGCACTTCCAGATCAACACTTTGACATTTTACTAGTTCTAAGGGCTCTCCCCTTAAGGCACTATCTATCTCATACTTGTCTACTCCATAAAGTTCACTGCTAAATTGTGATGCTAAAAGAAATCTATAATCATAACCTAATATAACGGCCACCTCTAAATCTTTCTTTCTCTCCCTTAGTCTTTCGATTTGATTTTTCAACATAGGAGACGCAACTAATATATTCAATCTGTCCCTTCCATTTACCTGCAGCCTTCTTACGGCAGTATATCTTTTTCCCGTTTCAGGGTCTTTTATGACCACAATACCTGCTGTTATAAAGCTGGATGAATCCTTTTCATGAAAGGTAGGTATGGGAAACATTCTGGTAATATCTATGTTTCTCGTTATTATATTCTCCTTTATGGGACCCTTATCAAGGAGTTTTGCAGGCTTAGGATTTGCTACCGCATCCATAAATTTAAATATACGCTCTTCATGGCTTATCTTCAGCATCCTATAAAATATTTCCCTATCTCCAAACATTCCCCCAATTACAGGCACATTACTTCCCTTAACATTATTGAATAATACAGGCTTTTTATTTTTAAAATACTTCAATACCGCTCCAAGTTCAAATTTTGGGTCAACCGATTTATCGCAAACTAAAATCCGATCCGCTTCCATTAACTTTTCCATCACAGCCCTTAACATCTGTCTTTCCATTTCATCATCCCCTATAGCCCATTATCCGCAACCTGTAAACTACTTTTTCCCCCATCTATTGAATAAATCATTATCTACTCCCAGTTGGTCTAGGGCCCTCCCCACCATTATATTCACTAAATCTCCTATAGTCTGAGGCTTATGATAAAATCCCGGTGCAGCTGGGAGTATCCTAACACCTGCCTTAGCAAGCCTAAGCATATTTTCAAGATGTATTACATTTAAGGGTGTTTCTCTGGGAACTAAAACTAGTCTTCTTCCTTCTTTTATAGTTACATCAGCAGCCCTGTGAATAAGGTTTATACTTAGTCCGCTTGCAATTGCGCCCAAGGTATTCATGGAACAAGGGATAATAATCATTCCATCTGTTTTAAAGGACCCACTTGCCACCGGAGCTGCCAAATCATCTATCTCATAGAAATAGGCTGCCATAGTTTTAAGTTCATCCAGATCCATATCACATTCATGTTTAGCAACATATCGTCCCATCCTAGATACCACAAGGTGTGTTTCAATATCAAGCTGTTCAAGTGCCTTAAGGAGGGCCACTCCATATAGTGAGCAGCTACCTCCCGTCATACCAACTACTATTCTCATAGTATCAATCCTCATCTATTCAACTTTATTTTCTCTATCTCCTCCACCAATCCATGGGTCTTCTCCATTTTCCCATGCATTAATATATTCATCTATAGTCATTACCTTTGTAAATATGCTTAAATCCTTTAAGCCGTACTCGTGCATTTCTTCAGTTTTCGAAGCACAACCATCACTTAAGGTAATAACCTTATATGCATGATATAGAGCATCGGATGCAGTGCTCCTTACGCACACGTTTGTCCATACGCCCGTAACTACAACTGTATCAATATTTTCTTCTCTTAAATAAAGATCTAAGTCAGTGTAAGCAAATCCGCTGTGTCTTCTCTTTTGAACTATATATTCATCCTCCTGTGGATAAAGTTCCTCAATAAAATCAGATCCCCAGGTTCCCTTTACTGCGTGTACAGGCCTAACTCTAAAGTCAGCGTCGTTTTTCCTATGGGCTTCCTGAATGTAAACCAGATGGATATCATCGTCTTCTCTCTGCCTTACCCACTCTATTAACCTTTGAAGATTAGGAACTATCCCATCGGCCCCTGGACATCTTAAGGGAGCCTTTTCTCCTACAAAATCATTAAGCATATCTATTATCACAATGGCATGTCGTGGCATAAAAAATCCTCCTCAATATAATTTTAAATTCATCTGTAATCGCCTTACTAATACTTAATAACCTTGTCGAGCTTTTGAATACTTTGTCTTCTTACAAACTGTCCATATCCTTCCTGACCAACTATACCTAAATTATCATCGTAAACGAGTTTGCCTCTAACAATTGTCTTAACAGGTTTACCCTTTAATTTGTATCCATGGAACGGAGTATACTTAGCCATTGTGTACATTTTATCCTTATCAATGGTCCATTCCTTATCAAGATCTATTATTGTAAAGTCAGCATCTGAGCCTATATGCATAGCACCCTTTTTAGGGTATAGTCCGTAGTGTTTGGCAGGATTTGTACATAAAACTTCAACCAATCTGCTTAAAGATATTCTTCCTTTGTTATAACCTTCACTTACTAATATAGGCACCATGGTTTCCACTCCCGGAATACCTGGAAATGCAGTCCATATATTCATTCCTTCTGCTTCTTTCTCTGTAGGAATCTCATAGGGGGCATGATCCGTTGCAACGAAATCTATTCTTCCATCGGCAAGGGCTTTCCAATGTTCTTCATTATCCTCTTTACTTCTCAATGGTGGAGCTATCTTAGCAAACTGTTTAAACTCCGTCATGGCTTCCTGATAGTTCAATGTGAGATAATGGGGACAAGTTTCAGCTGTGACATCTAATCCCTTCTTCTTAGCTTCTCCAATCAATTTAGCTCCCACGCCAGTACTCATGTGAACTATATGAAGTCTTGCCCCTGTTTCTTCTGCAAAGCTTATGCCAAGCTCTATAGCCACCTTTTCAGCTAAAGGCATTCTTGCCTCAGCCCATGCTGGACCGTCCATTCTTCCTTCCTCTTGAAACTTCTTAACATAAAAATCACACATAGCAAAGTTTTCTGCATGGATTCCTATAGGAAGACCCGTTTCAGCAACTGCTCTAAAAGCCTCGAGCATTTCTGGATCCGTTACTCTTGGATAAGTAGGAACTGAAGGAGTCATATAAACCTTGAAGGCAAGCACTCCATAATCAGCCTGTTCCTTTACATTGTGAAGCCAACCTTCTCTTACATCCTCGCCTGTAACTCCTCCCCACATTCCATAATCGATTATGGCTTTATTCTTTATGGCATTCAGTTTATGTTCTAAATTTTCAACGCTTCTCACTGATGGTACAGAGCAGCAAGGCATATCTACGATAGTTGTAACTCCACCGCTCGCTGCGGCAGACGTTCCTGTTAAGAAGTTTTCTCTATGGGTAAATCCCGGGTCATTAATATGGGTATGAGAGTCTATGCATCCCGGTAAAGTAAGATGTCCCTGAGCATCTATAATTTCCTTTGCATCTAATCCCTCTACATCTAATGTAAAACCTGAGATTTTTTCATCTTTTACTAAAATATTTGTAAGTACTGTGTTATCTCCCTGAGGAATACGTGCATTTTTGATAATTACATCATAAGTCATAAATAAATCCTCCTCTAATTTAATTAAGAATATGCAAAGGCGTCTTTGACGCATTTGTTAGAATAACCCAATAATCTCTCCATCCTCTAAAATATCCATTTTATTTGCTGCCGGTATCCTCGGTAGACCAGGCATAGTCATTATGTCTCCCGTAAGGGCTACGAGGAAACCTGCTCCAGCTGAAGCTCTCACGGCACTTACAGTAATTTTAAATTCCTTAGGTCTTCCTAAAAGTTTAGGATTATCCGATAGAGAATATTGAGTTTTTGCCATACATATCGGCAGCTTATCGAGTCCTATTTTTTCATATTTAGCTATTTCCTTTAATGCTTTAACAGTAAATTCTACTCCCTCTGCCCCATATATTTCCTTAGCTATTGTTTCGATTTTTTCTTTTATTGTCAGATCGAGGTCGTAAAGGGGCTTATAGCCTGACTTCCTGTCTTCAGCAAGTTCTACTACCTTTTCTGCCAGCTCTGTTCCACCTTCACCACCCTTTGCCCATACTTCTGATAGAACTACATTTACTCCTAGTTCCTTACATCTTTCCTGCACAAATTCCAATTCTTTTTCCGTATCTGTAGGAAATCTATTTAATGCCACAACTGAAGGAACCCCAAACTTGGAAACATTTTCTATCTGCTTCTCAAGATTTTCAAATCCTTTAGCTAGAGCCTCCATATTTTCCTGAGATAATTCAGCCTTAGATACTCCACCATGGTTTTTGAGGGCTCTAACTGTGGCTACTATCACAACGGCATTCGGTTTTAATCCTGCATATCTACACTTAATATTAAAGAACTTTTCTGCCCCTAGGTCTGCTCCAAATCCAGCTTCTGTTACTACATAATCAGCTAGTTTCAGTGCCGTCTTTGTCGCCATCACTGAATTACATCCATGAGCTATATTTGCAAAGGGCCCTCCATGGATAATTGCAGGAGTATTTTCTAAGGTTTGAACTAAATTTGGCTTTATAGCATCCTTTAGAAGCAGAGCTAAAGCTCCTGTGGCATCCAATTGACCTGCTGTAACGGGTTCATTGTCATAGGTATATCCAACAATCATTTTTGAAAGTCTACTTTTCAAATCATCCATATTGGTAGCAAGACAAAGTATTGCCATTATCTCCGACGCAACTGAAATATCAAATCCATCCTGTCTAGGTACACCATTGCCTCGACCACCTAACCCTATAACGATATCTCTTAATGCTCTGTCGTTCATATCTAGAGCCCTTTTCCAGGTTATTCTTCTTGGGTCGAGGTTCAAGTTATTACCTTGATGTATATGGTTATCTATGAGGGCTGCCAGAAGATTATTAGCTGTAGTTATTGCATGAATATCTCCCGTAAAATGGAGATTGATATCATCCATTGGGACTACCTGTGCATATCCTCCACCGGCTGCTCCCCCCTTGACGCCAAAGCATGGACCCAAGGAAGGTTCCCTTAGGGTAGTTATGGCCTTTTTACCAATCTTATTTAGTCCCATGCTTAAACCTACATTTGTAGTAGTTTTACCTTCTCCTGCTGAAGTAGGATTTATAGCCGTAACTAATATGAGTTTACCATCTTCTCTACCCTCAAGTCTTTTGTATGCATCCAGTGAAATCTTTGCCTTATATTTTCCATAAAGTTCTAACTCATCTTCATCAAGTCCCAACCTCTCTCCAATTTCTACTATAGGAAGCATCTTAGCCTCTTGGGCTATTTGAACATCTGTCTTCATTAAAGCACTCCTTTCACCTATGTATAATTTCTAAAATGTGACTTGGTTGTTATCCATAAATTTTTTCTAATCTATCAAATGGGTTTCTAATATTTGTCTTTTATCAAAGCCTTCTAACCCCAGAAAATATTCTAAAGAATTAAGTAGATAATCGAGTTTAACTGGTCCAACAATTTCTGATCCCGTAACTGCTATACCGTATCTTGCAGCCTCCTGCTTAACAAAGTTAAATGTCCTGTACAGAGGAGTCTTTCCACAGTCAAACATATTCATAGATACTACTACGCCTTCCCTTTCAGGGAATTTAATTCCTACAGACCTAACAGTTGAAAAACCACCGCTTGGTCCTCTCACTGCCTTTGCTATCTTTTTTGCAATTTCAAGGTTTTCCGTATCTAAAAAAATATTATAAGCTGTAAGTCCTTCGTAATCGGCACTTAAAATTGTAGCTCCTGCTGTAGGATGAAGGGCAGCTGGTCCTATATCGGGCTTTCTTTCTTCTGTATGGGCAACCTTTTTTAATCCTTCATACTGTCCCTTTCTAATAAAGGACAAAGCTTTTCTCTCTTCACACCTTGCGTTTATCCCTGAAAAGTAAATTGGTACTTCATACTTTGCATATAATTCCTCTGCCAACTCTTCAATGAACTCTTTACATTCTTCTATAGTAATGTTTTTAAAAGGGAAAACCGGTATAGTATCCTGTGCTCCAATCCTTGGATGAGTGCCTGAGTGCTCCTCCATATTTATAAGCTCATAGCTTTTACCTGCCATGTCTATAAGGGCTTTCTTAAGTGGTTCAGGTTCACCAATCACGGTTATAACAGTTCTATTAAAATCATGTTCTGGTTCATAGCTTACAAGTTTTACACCTTCCACATCTCTAACCTGATTAACTACGGCTTCTATCACTTCCTTTCGCCTTCCCTCACTAAAGTTTGGAACGGCTAAAATATACTTTTTTTCATCAGACATAGACATACCCTCCTCATGCTTAATTTTTACTTGCCCAAATTTTAAAAATATTTTTTATTTTCTATCTCATTTATATTTTTTCTATAGAAGACAAGAATGCCCTTTGTATAGATTCTATGAACAATAGTATATTTTCAGAATGATTTTGTGCTTGTTTTTATATATTTTCCATAAGGATTTTACATTAAATTCTTCTATATAAATCCTATGAATACCATTTTACTTTTAGAATGAAACATGGCTATTTTTGTGTAGTTTTTACAAAGGTTTTTAGAATAAAATCTTTAAATGTATATATACATTTAAGATGAAGGGAGGAATTTTATTGGGTTTAAGACTTATTGATCTTTCTCAGGAAATTTTTCAGGGTATGTCAGTATTTCCAATGCACCAACCAACATTTATAATGGTGAATATGACCCATGAAGAGAATATGCAAAAGACGGGTAGTAAAACACTGGGGTTTTCTGCAAGAAATCTTCTCATAAGCGAGCATGGAGGAACCCATAGTGATGCAGTATGGGAGTATAATCCATCGGGAGCAACTATAGACAAAATGCCTATGGAGTATTTTTGGGGAAGTGCTATCTGCATAGATTTATCCTATATACCTTCAAACCGTTATATCGAACCTAAAGATTTAGAGGAAGCTGTAAAAAAATCAGGTCAGGAAATTATGAAGGGGGATATAGTTTTACTTTATACAGCACATTATGATAGAAATTTTGGTACTGATAAGTGGCAAACTGAGTATACGGGACTTAGCTATGAGGCTGCCAAATGGCTGGCTGAAAAAGGAGTAGTAAATATAGGAGTAGACGCTCCAGCCATAGACCATCCCAAGGATTTAGATTTTTCCGGACACTTAATCTGCGGTGAATATCACATAACTAATACAGAAAACCTATGTAATTTAGATAAGGTTGTGAATAAGAGATTTTTATACATAGGTCTTCCATTAAAGATAAGGGGGGGCTCCGGTTCTCCTATAAGAGCTGTTGCATTACTGGAAGAATAAAAAATCTATGGACTCAGGTCCATAGATTTTTTGTTATACATTTCCCATCATTTTCTTTATTTTAAGTGCTGTCTCTAGACTAAATCTATCATGTTCGTCATTTAAGTCCATATCTGTTATTTCACATATTCTATTAATTCGGTACAGGATAGTATTATAGTGGGTAAAAAGTTTCTGTGACATCTTTTTCAAGTTGCCGTTGGTTTCAAAATATACCTCAAGAGTCCTTACAAGCTCCGTATTTCTTTTAGTATCATATTCGCAAAGGGGCATAAGTGTAGACCTATAAAATTTCATGAGCTCTTCTTTTAAATTATCTTGACAAAAGATTTTATAGATTCCCAATTCGTCAAAATCTATTATTTCAGCATCCACATATTTTTTCCCGGCTTCTATGGCCTTTTCTGCATCCTTCAAACTCTTGAAAGCATTTTCTAATCCTTCATATGGTCTCCCTATACCTATCTTATATTTTGCTAAATTCATTTTCTCTTTAATTTTTTTATTTATTTCTGTAACTATATTATCTATTTTTGATTTTAAGTCTTTCCCATTTTTCCACATAAACAATATATTTATGGTACTCCCTTTACTTGTAGCTAAAAAGGTAGTGTTTTCATAGCTGCATATGCTGTTAATTATATGAATGGCTTTATTTTTATACTGGTCAAAATCGTATTGGTTCTCTATGTTTAAGTCTCTTTGAGAAAAATGTATAGTAACTATATTGTATAGTGCTTGTTTATCAAAATTGTAATATAGAGCTCTCTCAATAGCTTTATTTTTTCTAATCTTATCAAAGGAAATAAGATCTTCAAAAAATTCAGCCTTATATCTATTTTCAACCTCTTGGATGGATATTCTTCTTAAGGATTCAACGGCAATAATTGCAGATGCAGTTTCAATAGATACAATATCAAAATTAGTTATACTTTTCTCACTGGCTATAACTATTATATATCCATAAACACTACTCTTTACCTTTATTGGAATAAACGCCGTATCCAACATCTTATCATCTATTTTTAATTTCGTAGAGTATGTTTCCTTTAATCTTTTATTATTGATATTGTTTTTTAAAAAAATTTCTATCTTATTTTCCAGTTCTTCATAGCTCCATGGATAAATGGCATCGCCATAAATAAAGTCTTCAAAGTAGTGATTTTTAATTAATATAGGATTTCCAACTGTTTGGATCAGGGTAGTAATAATATCCTTAACACCACCTCCAGTCAGAATTATATTCATTAGATTTTCATGGAGGTCTTCGATCCTTTGAAGTAGTGATGCTTGCTTATTGAATATTTCTTTAAAAATAGGTGTTATTATATCGGTAAAGGGTATTTGATAGTCAAGTTCAATAATAGGAAACTTTAAATGATTTGCAAGGTCTATTACCTCCCTTGGAAGTCTCTCAAGATAGGGATATATCTTTATTGCTATTCCAGACAGGTTTCTTTTACTGAGTTCTTTTATAAACTGTATCTGTTCATCAATATGGGCAGTTTTAAAAAAATATGCCGTCGTCAATAGCAGTTCTCCTTCGCTTACCCAATAGATAATATCGGGATCCGCCATAATATTTACCCTTGTGATAACATTGTTGTATCCTTCAAATCCTGCAATTAATCTACAGTCCTTCAAACACTCCATTTCCAATGCTTCCTTCAATGTAATTCCACTTTCCCTTAGCAAGCTATTCACCCTCTTATTGTAAAAATCTTATAAATAATCTCTTTAAAATACACCTATATAACAATCTATATGTAGTTTTTTCACAAATATATCTAGATTTTTCATTATATTTTTATGAGTAATATTTCATGTTTTCGCTATTTAAATTAAGAATCCTTCTTATTTTATAGTTGTTTTACAAACAATTTTGAAAAGTCGAAATTTTTATGATTCAAAAAAAGATTCGGAAATCCCGAATCCCTAAGTTTCTATTTCATTATAAATAATCCCTCAACTAGGGTAGCAACCTTTTCATCCCTTTCATCTTCTTCTACATATTATTCCTCTAAAACTATATTCAAAATTAGTGCAGTCATAGTTCCTGCACTAATGCCTGATGAAAGCAAGCTCTTTAAAGGACTACTTATATCTTTATACTCCTATTTTTCTAATCCTTTGATACCTCATATCCAGCAACGTATTAGAATCTAATTTTAGCAATTCCGTCAATTCTTTAACTATATAGTTTTTTATATTACTTGACACAAGATCTACATCCTTATGTGCACCACCTAAAGGCTCCTCAATAACTTTATCAATTATATTTAGCTCTAATAAATCTTGGGCTGTTAGCTTCATGATTTCAGCAGCCTTTTCAGCTAAAGATGCATCCTTCCACAGAATGCTAGAAAGACCTTCAGGGGAAATAACAGAATATACAGAGTGCTCAAGCATACAAACTCTGTCTCCAATTCCAAGGGCTAGGGCTCCTCCACTTCCTCCTTCACCTATAACCACAACTATTATAGGGATTTTTAATTTACTCATCTGCAACAGATTTGTAGCTATTGCCTCGCCTTGTCCCCTCTCCTCTGCTCCTATTCCACAATAAGCACCTGGTGTATCTATAAACATAATCACCGGCCTTTCGAATTTTTCTGCCTGCTCCATAAGCCTCAAGGCTTTTCTATATCCTTCAGGATGAGCCATACCAAAATTTCTCTTGATATTCTCCTTTGTATCCCTGCCTTTTTGATGCCCTATAACCGTAACGGGGATTCCATCAAGTAACCCAATCCCTCCTATAATAGCATAATCATCTCTATAAAGTCTATCCCCATGAAGCTCTATAAAATCGGTAAAGATCCTTTCTATGTATTCTAGGGTAGTTGGTCTGTCCAGTAATCTTGCAATCTTTACTTTTTGCCATGGCGTGAGATTATTGTATATATTTTTTTTAATGTTATCCAGTTTATTTTTCAATATATCTATTTCATGTGATAAATCAACCTCATTTTCCCTTATAAAACTCTCCAGCTCATGGATTTTATCCTCCAATTCTATTATAGGTCTTTCAAATTCTAAAGCATTATTCATTTACTTCACCCTCTAATGTATGGATATATAATATTTTAAATAGTATTTCCCTTAAATTCTTCCTATGGACTATTTTATCTACAAATCCTCTTTCCTTTAAAAACTCAGCTCTTTGAAATCCTTCAGGAAGCCTTTGTCTTATTGTTTGCTCTATCACCCTTGGACCTGCAAACCCTATTAACGCTCCTGGCTCTGATATAATAATATCTCCTAGCATGGCAAAGCTAGCGGTAACTCCTCCAGTTGTAGGATCAGTTAATACAGATACATACGGTAGCCTTTTTTCTGAAAATCTACTAAGTGCCGCTGAAGTCTTAGCCATCTGCATAAGTGACAATATCCCTTCCTGCATTCTGGCACCTCCTGAAGCTGAGAAAATAATCAAAGGTAGCCTCTTTCTAGTAGCCCTCTCTATTGCCCTGGAAATTTTTTCTCCCACTACACACCCCATGCTTCCCATCATAAACTTTGGTTCCATAGCACATACAACCGCTTGTATTCCATTTATTTTTCCCTCTCCTGTAATTACCGCTTCGTCCTCCCCTGATTTTTCTAAAGCTTTACTGATTTTTTCACTATAGCCGGGAAAGTCTAAAGGATTTGTAATTTTTAACTCTTTATCATATTCCTTAAAACTATTTTCATCAAGTACTATACTTAGTCTATCTCGTGCACCCATTCTAAAATGATAATCGCATTTGTTACATATGTATAAATTTTTCTCTACATCTTCACTTAAAAGAATCTCACTGCAATTTGAACATTTAATCCAAATCTTTTCATCAATATCTTTCTCTACTATCCTATTAGCAAACTCAATATTCATAGAAGTCTTTTTCTTGTCTTCTTTTTCATTCAAATTTATTGTTACATATTTCTTCTTTTTACGTAAAAATTCACTTATCATTTTTTTCCTCCTACATTATTTCTTTCTCTATAAATGAAGTATTGATTTGGTTTTCAAGGAATTTTTTATTGTCTAATATTTTTCTGTGAAAATCTATATTTGTATTTATTCCTGTTATTATCATTTCATCTAATGCCCTCCTAGTTCTAGCTATTGCTTCTTCCCTGTTCTTTCCCCATGCTATCAACTTGCCAATCATGGAATCATAAGTCGGAGGAATTCTATATCCGCTGTATATATGACTATCTACACGCACACCATTTCCTCCTGGAACGAAATAATGTTCAACGGTACCAGGTGAAGGCCTAAAGCTTTTATTAGGGTCTTCTGCATTTATCCTACATTCTATCGCATGTCCACTTATTTTAATATCATCTTGAGTAAACTTTAATTCTTCTCCTTTAGCTATTTTAATTTGTTCTTTGATTAGATCTATACCTGTAATTACTTCCGTAACGGGATGTTCTACCTGAATTCTGGTATTCATTTCAATAAAATAAAAGTTATTATACCTATCTAATAAAAATTCAATAGTCCCCGCCCCCACATAATTAACTGTTTTAGCAGCCTTCACTGCCATCTCTCCCATCTTCTCTCTCAAGGGACTATCTATTATGCTGCATGGAGCTTCTTCTAAAACTTTTTGATTGCGTCTTTGCAGTGAACAGTCGCGTTCTCCTAAATGAAGAATATTTCCATACTCATCTGCTAAAATCTGAAACTCTATATGCCTTGGCTCTTCAATATACTTTTCTATGTACATTGAATCATCATTAAAGGCAACAGCAGACTCTGACTTTGCAGTATTGAAAGCATCTGTAAATTCTTTCTCACTATAGACTATTCTCATTCCTCTACCTCCGCCACCACTTGAAGCTTTAATGATGACGGGAAATCCTATTTCCTTAGCTAACTTCAGTCCTTCATCTGCATTGATTGTGACATCCTTTGTTCCCGGAACTACAGGTATACCTGCTTCAACCATTGTTCTTCTTGCCTCGGATTTATTGCCCATTTTCCTTATATTTTCTTCACTAGGCCCAATTAACTTTAATCCTTGGAGCTTACACACTCTCGTAAATTTAGGATTTTCAGATAAAAAACCATATCCCGGATGAATGGCTTCAGCACCGCTTATAATGGCAGCGCTAATAATGTTTTTTATATTTAAATAGCTTTTTGATGAATCTGCCGGCCCAATACATATGGCTTCATCTGCCATATGTACATGGAGACAATCTCTGTCGATTTCCGAGTAGACCGCTACCGTATTTAGTCCCATCTCTTTACATGCCCTAATAATTCTCAGAGCAATTTCCCCTCTGTTAGCTATAAGTACTTTTTTAAACATTGTATATATTACCTCCTAATTTTCATTAAAGGCTGACCATATTCTACAGCATCTTCATTGTCTACCAAAATCTCTACTACTTTACCTGATACTTCACTTTCAATTTCATTCATAATCTTCATGGCTTCTATTATACAGAGAGTTTGACCCTTCACCACTTCATCTCCAACCTTTACGAATGGTTTTGACTCAGGACTTGGAGCTGCATAAAAAGCTCCTACTATAGGAGATTTAACTATGTAAAATTCATCATCTGTATGGTCTATATTTTTTTCATTTTTTTCAGACTCTATTTTTTGTTTTACTTGTTCTTCTTTTATTTGAGAGTTCTTATTTTCACAAAGAGTTGATTTTGATATGCTTATCCTTATATCTTTTTCTTCAATTTCGACTTTTTGTATATTTGTTTTATCGATCGTTAATATCAATTCTCGTATATCTTTAATATTCATTTATATTCCTCCTAATTTGTATTTGATATTAGTAGTTAGTACTAATATCTGTTAGTATTATATCATCTGTATACACTTATTTCAATGTATGAATGTATGCAATGTTTTCTAGTTTACATCCACTCCATAACTTTTTTAAGTATAAAAAACGAAAACTCCCTAGATAATGCTCTAGGGAATTCATAAAAATATAAATTTTCACTATGTTAATATAAAATTCTTGTTTATTGTAAAATCTAAATACAGCCAACTACAGAATAGAATTCAATTTTTTTATTTAATTTGCCTTAAGTATTTTAATTAACCCAATCGTTACAAGGGGAATTGCATATACTACAATCATTCCATATGCCATCATTGTATATCCCTTTGCAATTAGATCTATAATTCCTATCTTTGCCATAATCGTAGCTGTAATCAGTACTAACACAGTGACTATCGCATTTTGTTTAGAAGTAAAAGGTTTTTTGCCCATTTCTATCAATCCAGAGTTTATTCTTTCTACTAAAGCATGTATTATCCCCGTTGACGTTTCGATTAACGTCCAACCTACTACAATTCCAAATATTGCTACTATTCCAGGACCTCCTATTCCATCTAACATAGCTAACCAAGGTACAGGTGCCCCCAAAATATTTTCTGAAGGGTAAAATCCCATTATAGCAAAATATGTCAAAAACCATGGGACAGTCATCAATATTCCTGAGATTATACCTGCCCATACAGTTTGTTTTCTACTGGTTTGTCTTTCTAAAGTAAAGAGACAAGCCGGATAAACAGCTAAGTTATATCCCACATAAACTACTCCTGTCCATAAAACTGCTCCAATAGTTACAGCGGAATCTTTTATATAACTAACATCTCCTGTAGCAAATATGCTTTGTGCATGAGTCCATGTTTTTGAAATTACTAACCCACCAAATATAATATATCCTATATATAATGCAATGGTCCCGTAAGTTTCAAATCTCTCAATTAACCATCTACCATAAAAATTAAGAATACCAACTATAATTATAACTCCTGTAACTCCACCCCAATAGGGAATTCCTAGTGTATTTTCAACGATTTCTCCTGTTGCAGCAGCCATAACGGCAATTATTAAAATAGCGAGAAGCAAATAAATAATATCGTATACAATCCATAGTTTCCCCGCAAATTGTTGTACTAATGACTTGTAATCATAGACTTTATATATTCTAGCAATTTCAAATGTCAAGATGCTCATAACCGTAAAGCCAATAAATATCCCAATACCACCTAACCACCCAAGAGCACCAAATTTTGCTCCAAAGGCAACTATTTCACGGCCCGTGGCATAGCCTCCCCCTATCAGAACAGATTGCAATATAATTCCTGGAAGTATAAACTTTCCAAAAGCTCCTTCAAAAAAACTTTTCTTTTTACCTTTCGAAACTTCCATTCCCATATCTCCCTTCCTTTTTAAACTAATAGTTTTGATCTTTTCGCAGGTTAAATTTGTACTTATTCACCTCCAATCCTAAAACAATGGTTTTTATACTAATTACCAACCCTTTGCTACCTCAAGAACCTCATCTGGTATATTTCCCTTTATATACTCCTGAATAGATTCTTCAATAATATTCAATGCCTTATCCATCTGCTCTTTTTTGATTACTAACGGAGGTTGGATTCTTAGAACACTATTTCCAAAGAAGGTGATAATCACTCCCTTTTCCCAGCATCGATAACATATTTTAGCAGCCGCCTCTCTTGCTCTTTCCTTGGTCTGTGTATCTTTGATCAAATCTACTCCTATTGATAATCCTAATCCTCTAACATCCCCTATGATTTCATACTTTGTCTTCATCTCATTAAAACGTTGTTTTACATATTCTCCTAGTTGCCTAGTATGTTCTAAAAGTTTTTGATCTTTAATTATTTCTATAGTTGCAAGTGCAGCTTTACATGAAACGGGATTTCCTCCCATCGTAAATAAATGTGCAGGTGCATCACATGAGTCCATTATCTCTTTTCTTGCTACAATTGCACTCAAAGGCATACCGGAAGCTATAGATTTACCCATAACCACTATATCGGGAACCACCTCAAAGTTCTCTATTCCAAACCATTTTCCTGTACGACCAAATCCTTGTTGTACCTCATCTGTAACAAAAAGTATTCCATTTTTTTTGCATAGATCATATAGCTTTTCTACATATTTCTTAGGAGGCACAACTAAACCAATGTCACCTGCAATTGGCTCAATTATTACTGCTGCTACTTCTTCAGCTGGTATATAGTGATTAAAAGCTAATTCTAGATGTTTTAAGCACTCCATATTGCAACTTTTTTCTTCCTTGCCAAACGTGCAACGATAACAATCTGGGTAGGGAATATGATAAATTTCTGGTACAAAGGGTCCTATTTTCTTTCTCATATTCAGACTTATTGCAGATAAAGAAAGAGCCCCATAAGTTGAACCATGATAAGCACCGATAAAAGAAATAATTTTGCTTCTTCCTGTATAGGCTCGTGCTAATTTAATCATTCCATCGTTAGCATCAGAACCCGAAAGACCAAATGCGACTTTTTGGGCACAATCTCCTGGTGTAATTTTTATAATCTCTTTAGCTAATTTTACTAAAGGTTCATGATACATATAAGCTGGAGTATAATGAATAAACTCTCTCACTTGCTCAATAATTGCTTCGACTACCTTTTCATGAGAATGTCCTGTATTCAACGCTGATGCACTTGATAATAAATCTATATATTGATTACCATCAGTGTCCTCTACCATAGCACCATATCCCCTTTTTATTACTAAGGGATAATAGGGTACTCTAGTAAAAGGTGATATAACCCTTTCATCTTCTTTAACTATTTGTGTGCATTTATCAGTTTTTCCCACTATTTTCTCCTCCCCATTTGAAACATTTATTTTATTAATTTAAAATTTATTTTTTTAATTATTACTTAATTCTTATGAAGTTGTCTCTTAATTATTACTGAATTTTTTTAAGTATTTATTATTTTTCTTTTTGTCTTTAGTTCAAAAAATAAAAAAACCTCTTATGCATATTCAAAATGATAAATATAATCAAAGGGATCCCTTTCTATTTTAAGGGCCCCTATTAAAAAGCAAACTATTTTATATTTTTAACTTGAAATCCTATATAATTCAATACCACGTACTTAGAACCTCATTCATACTAATTTTGCTGAGTTCTTTTATCATTGACTTGCAAATTTTAATGGCATTTTTTATATCTCTAGATTCATCCTCTATTTTTATCAATTTATAGCTTTCCATCTGCTCTTTCCATACCCTAATCTCATATTCCTTTGCCATTTTGAAAACTTCATCCTGCGAAAGATTTTCTCTATACTCATCTAACAAAATCTCAAATGTATCCTTTAATTGGTTCAAAGCATTCTTTTTATATATACTCATAAAAGACCCCTTTACAGTATATGAGATAGAGCAATAATTGGCCTTTACTTAATTTCATTATTAATATATTTCTCAATTTCTTGTGCAATTTTTCAAGTTGTAGAGTAAAACGGTGGATTTGAGGTAACTCTCTTCCACCATCTCCTCATCAAACCGTACGTAAGTCTGTTTAACAATTATAAAAAATTATCTAAGCAAAAAGGAAAATGACTATCACTGTCGAATGTATATATAAGGGAGATGATAGTATGGCATTTATTGAAGGTGTAAATAGAAATCAAGTAAATTTGCTACCTAATACATTAGATGATTATGTAAGTGAAGATAATCCAGTAAGAGTGATTGATGCCTATGTAGATAGTCTAGATTTAGAAGAAATGGGGTTCAAAGTATTTTGTGGACAAAAAGCTGGGCAAAAACCATATAGAAGAGAGGATTTGCTTAAGCTTTATTTATATTGTTATATGAATAGGATTAGGTCATCGCGAGGGATGGAAGTAGAAGCAACTAGAAATATAGAACTAATGTGGCTTGTAGGTAAAATTACACCTGATCATGGAACTTTATCTGGGTTCATGAAAAATAACAAAGAAGCCATAAAGAGATTGTTTAAAGAATTCACACTTATGCTAAAAGGATTTGGACTTATTGATGGTAAACTTATAGCTATTGACGGCACGAAGATAAAGGCAAATAGTTCAAAAAGTAAGCACTATAATGAAAATATTATTAAAAAGAAAATAGAATATTATGAAGCTAAAATTGATGAGTATATTAATGATTTTTCAAACCCAAAGGATGATGAGAACCTGAAAAAATCCATTACTGAGAAGATTGAAAATTATAAAGATAGAATAGATGAGCTAAGTGCTCTCAAAAATGATATTAAAGAGCAAGGAAAGAAACAAGTATGTCTAACCGATCCAGATTCAAAATCTATGAAGAATAACGGTAAATTTGAAGTATGTTTTAATATGCAAACAGTAGTTGATAGTAAACATAAATTAATTATCGATTTTGAAGTAGTAAATGATGTTAATGATCAGAGTCAATTATCAAATATGATAAGCAAAGCTAGACAAGTATTTGGCGATTGATTAATATCATGGGAGTTAAGGAGTTAGTACAGCGTTTTAGAGAGATTATAGCCTCAAAATTACATATTTTCTTATATCCATTAAAGAATTTTTTCCAAAGAATCTCTATTTTTGTATTTCAATACAATATAAGACTAATTGTTAGACAGACTCACGTGAGGTTCTCCCTCATACGCTTTCCTTAATTATTCTTCTTTCAGCATTACGGCTTTTAACTGATAACAAGACGTTTTAAGCCCATACCATTTATCATTTTGGCTATCTCATAATATTCCTTTCGCTTGAAGGTTTGTCTCTTGCCATTAAACCACATGATGAATCGCATCATAATGTATTTATCGATTTGTACTAGCTTATCGTATCTGGATTTGCCATAGTAATTTCGCCATCCGATTATTTTGCGATTCATGCCTTTTATCATATCTTTAAGATTAAGCTTGTAGGTGCTTCGACTAAGATATTCTCTTACCTTTTCTTTTATTTTCTCTTTGACTTATTACTAATCCATTGAACTAACTTATAATATTCGTATCCCCTACTATTCTTATGCTTAATCATTCTATTATGAAATCCTAGAAAGTCGAATCCATCTTTTCCATCCCATAGGGATACAATTTTGGTTTTCTCTTTACTGAGCGTTAGTTCTAACCTTCTCATTATCTCTTCTATTGCCCTTCGGGCATGCTTTATTGATTTGTAATTCTTACATATAACTACGAAATCATCGGCAAACCTTATAAGTTTACCTAGATGAGAAAAGTACTTCTCCCAAATAGTATCCATATAGTTCAGATAGATATTAGCTAACAGTGGAGAAATTACTCCACCTTGGGGACTTCCTATTTTGCTTGTTTCAATTATTCCATCTTCCATTACTCCTGCTTTAAGCCACTTTTTAATAAGCTTAAGTATTCTTTTATCACAGATTCTTCTTTCTATGAGTTTCATCAATTTATCGTGATTAATGTTATCAAAACAACCTTTTATATCTGCATCCAACACCCATATTCCTTTATTATTACAAGCTTTTCTTATAGCTTCTAATGCCATATGTTGATTTCTTTTTGGTCTAAACCCATGAGAGCAGTCTTTGAAGTCAGCTTCAAATATGGGTTCTATAACTATCTTAGTTGCTGCTTGTATAATTCTGTCCTTTACAGTTGGAATACCAAGTGGACGCATTTTGCCATTTGATTTCGGTATTTCTACCCTTCGTACTGGCTTTGCTCTATATCTTTTATTCTTTAATTCATCTTGTATTTCTTTAAGTATTGTCTCAATTCCTATCTCTTCTATTTCTTCTATAGTTACTTTATCTATGCCAGCACTGCCTTTATTAGACTTAACACTCTTCCATGCTTTCTCAAGTATATCCATTCGGTATACCTTATCATATAAGGCATGAAATCTCCTTGTCTTACTTGCCTTGGCTGATGAGTATAGTTTTACTTGAAGTTCTCGAACTTTATCTTTGGCGTTGTTAGTCCTTCGGACATTCACTCGCTCTTACCTCCTTATAAAACATTAGCTAAGTAGGGCACCTTTCCTAGAATAGGTTTTGTTGTCCTATTCATCATAGGTACTATGTCCCCCTCCGACTCCCTCTCTACTAGATTGTAATTTCACCCGTTGGCTTATATACATCTACTTTACAGCTATCGCCGTGCAGAGTAGGGTCTCCCCAGTTCCGTAATTTACTTTCAATACATACCGTTCCCCATACACCGAAGGATTCCTCTGTGCTGTAATCCAAGTTCTACACACATTCCATGGACTTCGTCCTATAGGAAGGGACTCGTTTTCCTCTTTTCTCCCTAACGGGCTTTTCTAACAGTGCTGCAGGATTCACTTTATGTTACGGTCTGCATCTTTGCTAGCACCACAAAGGCACATTTTCGAGACGCTTCAACACCATCATCTCTGATAGCGCTGGTCTTATAGCTACTAAGCTTCTTGGCAATTACCTAGACTGAACTTTCATCAGTAAGCAAATTACAGCTTTGCTGGGCACGCTCCTACTTAATATGAGAAGAGCTGCCAAAAAGGCAGCTTAAATAATATTTTTAATTTTTTTATCTCCATATACCTTCTTCCAGTCCTTTATAAACTGCTCTACACTGAAATCCGTAGAGGGATGAGAATAAAGCTTTTCAAATACTTCAGGTGTTACTGTTACTGCATGTATTCCTAAGTTTGCTACATTTTGGATCTGTTGAGCATTTTTAAATGATGCAGCTAATACTTTAGTTTTAAAGCCATAATTTTTAAACTGTCTTATGATATTACCTACCGTATTACACCCGTCGGAAGATAGATTATCTATTCTGTTTACATAGGGTGCAACATAATCTGCTCCAGCTTTTGCTGCTATCAAGGCCTGCTGGGAAGTAAATATAGCTGTAGCTGTAACTTTTATATTTTTAGATTTCAAAATCTTTATTGCCTTTATTCCTTCTTTCGTTACTGGAACTTTTACATATATGTTTTTATCAAATTTCTCTAGAAGACTTTTCCCTTCTTCAACTATTTCTTCAGCCCTAACTGAAATCGTCTGAATATGAAGAGGCAGCTCTTTTCCTATTACCATTCTTATTTCTCTTATGAGCTTAAAAAAATTCTTATTTTCCTTAGCAATTATAGTAGGATTTGTAGTTACTCCTGCTATTGGAAAATATTCTGTAGCGTCTTTTATATATCTTATATTTGCCGTATCTAAAATATACTCCATGTTCCTCCTCCATTTAAAAGTAATACGCTCTGTTAACTTAAATGAAAATTGAAAGCCTCGGACTCCTTAAGGTATAATAGTTTCACCAAAAACCTATTACCTCCAAGAAAGGAGCCAAGGTTATGACTATTATACCAAAAATTAATTGTCCTAGTGTCAATCTTCTAAACTTTATAAGTATGGTAAAGATATACATGGTTATCAAAAATATCTTTGCCGTGACTGTAATCATCAATTTTCCACTAAACCTAAATCAAACCACTTACGTTATGGTAAGTATCCCAGATGTCCCAAGTGTGGTAAGGCTACTTTTTTGCACCATAATCACAAATATTACTTTAATTACAGGTGCTGTGATAAAAGGTGTCCCATGTTTCTGTTGCTTCCCGGGTTAGAAAGTTTGCGCCTTTGTTTGGCGCTATCTCTAGAAAACTCTCTTCTTCTATTGACCTGTCATCTTCTGATGAATGGCATGCCAATGAAACGGTTGTTAAAATTTGCGGTAAGAAATATTATGTCTGGTTTATTATTGATTCCGAAACCCGCTTTATTATCGGTTTCCATCTGTCTCCCTACAGAAACTCACAACAGGCCTTTTCTCTTTTTAATAAAGCTCGAGAGTTTGGTTCTCCAGGTGCTATTGTTACAGATAGATATAGTGCCTATAAAATAGCAGCCAAATCAATTTTTAATAATGCTAAACACATCAGAGTAGCATCTTTTAAGGATGATATCTCAAACAACATAATTGAATCTTTTAATGATGCATTTAAAGATTGGTACAAAACCAAAAGAGGCTTTAATTCTTTTGAATCTGCAAATAATCTGATTGCAACTTTTGTTTTCTTCTTTAACTTCATAAGGCCTCATTCTTCGTTAAACAACCTTACTCCAGCCCAGGTTGCAGGTGTAAAGTATGATGATAGAACCCGTAGCAATTGGCTGCTATCTGCCTAATATTAAGCTGTCAAACTTCATTTCTTTTTGCCTTACCTTGTGTTTGGCTATTTGCCATGCTTTTTTTCTCTTACAGCCTTTAATTATCAAATAGCTATTGAGTGATTGGCTGTCAAGGGTGAGCTTTGCTCGTTCATCCTGACCCTTGACAGCCTGAACGAAATAGCTAATATTTATTTCAGGCTGTAAGAGTAAGTAACTTTGTCAAATTCTATGAAAGTCCAAGCTTTTTTTCATTTTAAATTAACAGATCCAAGTAATAAACTTCTTTCTAAAATTATAAGTTTTAATGCATTACCTGTCCTCCTGTTATATTCACTGATTGGCCTGTAATATAACTAGCTTTATCTGAAGCATAGAATGTTACTACATTTGCTACATCCTCAAAGGTACACCCTCTTTTTAAAGGTACCTTATCTCTATAAACCTGCTTAACCTCTGACTCTTTTATTCCCAGTTTTTCAGCATATTGTGGTATAAGACTTTCGAACATTTCTGAATTCAAAAGATTTCCAAGCATCATAGAGTTTACTCTTATTTTATGTTCTGCAAGGTCAAGAGCAAGACTTTGTGTAAGTCCAACACCTCCAAATTTAGCTGAAGAATATCCGGTATTGTGCTTACTTCCAACTTTTCCTGATTTTGAGTTTATTTGGATTATACATCCCTCTATATTCTTTTCTATCATTACCTTAGATATTTCTCTTGCACATAAGAAATACCCTATAAGATTTACATCAAGTATCCATTTGAAGGTATCTAGTTTAAAGTTTGTTATCTTACTTGCCTTTGCGACCCCAGCATTATAAATCAACAAATCTATTCTTCCAAATCTTTCTACTATTTTATTTACCATTTCCTTTACTTCATTTTCTTTAGTTGCATCAACTTTTATTGACATTGCCTTCTCTTCACCAATTTCCTTTGCTACCTTAGAAGCATTTTCATTATCTATGTCTGCAACTACCACGTTATAACCCTCTTTAGCCATGTGCTTTGAAAGATATTCTCCAAGGCTTCTTCCGCCTCCTACTACTACCGCAACTTTTTCCATATTTTCTTACCTCCTTATTGATTTGCTTTGAATATAAATCTATAATGGAGGTATGAATGGATATTGAAATTTCTTTCTTACTCTACCCTGGCAATGGTTGGTATGAGAAATTTCGTGTCCATTCTACTATCTCCAAATCTCAATTTTCATATCTTTTCTTATTTCTGGTATACTCTTTTTTTCAAGGCTTAGACTTCCTGGAAGTGATTCTTCTTCTCCATCAAATCTGAAAGTTATATGTCCTAGATTTTGTAAATTTTCATTTACAGCTGATCCAACAGCAGTTATTTTAAACTCTTCACCTCCTATTTTTAAAATATCGTTTCTTTCTATTTCCTTCAAAAGATTATTCTCTTTGTGGGTTATACAGAACTCTTTTAAATCCTCAGGTGCATCGTCTTTAAATATTACAAATATTCCTTGAAGAATAAATTCCATAGATTTTTCTCCAATTCCTGTTACAGTTGTTCTGTAGATAAGCTCCATTTCAACACCACCGTTTCTAAAATTTATTAATTGGAATACAGTCCAAAACTTGCAAGCCATGCTATTATTACTGTTGGAGCTCCAGTAAGAAATCTAGAATAAAGTACAGAGGGTACTCCAACCTGAACAGTTTCAGGGTCAGCTTCAGCAAGGCCAAGTCCTACAGGGATGAAGTCTGCTGCTGCCTGAGCGTTTATGGCAAACAGTGCAGGTAATGAAAGCTGAGGTGGGATATTTCCTTTTCCTATTTCCACACCTATCAAAACTCCTATTATCTGTGCTATTACAGCACCAGGCCCAAGAAAAGGTGAAAGAAGTGGAAATGAACAAATAAGAGATAGTATAACTAAACCTCCAACATTTCCAGCAAGAGGAGTTAGAAGGTTTGCAAACCAATTTCCTACTCCTGAAGCATTTATTATTCCTATTAATGTTGCAACGAAGGCAATAAATGGAAGAATTGTATGAATTACAGTTTCTATAGTCTCTCTTCCTGCTTGAAAGAAGGTACTTGTTATATTTCCCATACCTATACCTATTTTGGCGATTAATCCTTGACTTTGTTGACTTATTTTCTTGTCAGTAGTATATTTCATAGTAATTCTCCTTTCTTTATATAATTTCTATGTTTTCAGGTTTTACACCCGATACATATATGTCTTCCTTTATAAACATTGCAAGAGGGCCACTTCTTCCCGTTTTCATTATATTTACGGTTGGTATTCCCTTTTGAGGATATATACCGCATCTTAAAGTTCCTCCGCAATTTATTACTGCACAAGCTATTTCAGAATCAGGCACTCCTTGAGAAAATCCATCTACTAATTCACAGCCTGTAAGCTCTGCAATTTTTTTAGCAGTCTCAGGCAGAGCCCCACCGGTTATATATACTATTTTGTTTCTTTTTTCGTCTGGAGTTACAGTTATAGGGCCACCCCATCCCCCTGGTCCTTTAGATATTTTTACTGGATTATAAGCCATATTAACCCCTCCTTTAAAATTTTATAAATTCTTTAAATTTATTTAATGAAATTCTACTGCATCTTTAAGTTGCACATTTTGCTGTTTCTCAACGAATGCTGTAGTAAAGTCCGTTATCCATCCTCTAAAGAAATTTGTTACCATACCTACAAGAAAATATCTTACAGCGAGGTCTGCAGTAGAAAGTCCCAGTTCAGTTATTCCATTGGCTATTCCAAGGAATACAAACAGCTCTCCAGGGTTAATGTGGGGGAAAAGACCGTTCATACTGTGACAAGAATAACTTGCGGCAGCATAGTAGCTTGGTTTGTACTTTTCAGGAAGAAATTTACCTAAAGAAAGAGTCATGGGATTTGCAAATATGAAAGTACCTATTACCGGAAGCACAAGATATCTTGTTATTGGATTTGATGCACTCTTCTTTGCAAGCTTTTCAATTTTGTCTGTACCTATAAATTTTATTATGGCATTCATTACAACCATTAGGGCTATTAATAGCGGAACTATTCCTGTGGTGAAGGATATAAACACATCTGCACCAGCCCTAAAAAGGTTCATAAACCATTCTGCACCCTTTGCAAGAACTTCAAAGAATTGAATCATAAATAAATCTCCTTTCTTCTAATAATTTTTAATTCTTAAGTTATTCAGTCAGCTGCTTAAGTTTTAAATGTTCTGTCTGTATTTTTTCTTCTCTTTCCTCACCTCCCCCATGTTTTTTGTAGTTTTCTACTGCTTTGAATATAGCTTTTATCAGCAGCTTATTAAAATCCTTTAAGTCTCTTTTTTCAAGACTTAAAAGCTTCTTTCCTTTAAGTCCCTTTAAATTTTTGAATCTAGCGAAAATCGTTACTCCTTGCATATATCTTACTTCTTCTATAACTGTTTCATCATTAATCCTTATCAGTACTACCGTTCCGGAAAAGATAAAACCTTTATTAAAGCCTATTACCACTCTTCCTTCTTTCCTCATCTCTACAAAGTTTTTTTTAAAATTTTTCATCTGAAAAAATCCAAATAATGCCTGAAGTGTCCATATTATGATTCCTATAATTATGAGAAAAGTAATACTGTTCATTATGAAAACCCCCTTTCTAAAGTAAAGAAATAAAATCATCAAAACTTCTAGACTTTGACATTTTGTAGATAAGCTTCTTATTTTGCCCTACTTTTAAAATATCTTGGTATACTTTTATAAAAAGATTTGCATCTTCAACTATTTCATTGGGAACAATAACCATAAACACAAGCTTAATCGGCTTTTGGTTCCATTTCACCGTGTTTTCAAGGACTCCTATGGCTATTTGTATTTCATCACTTTTGTAGTTTATAGTGTGGGGAAGAGCTATTAAATTATCAAAGGAAGTAGGGGACAGACGCTCCCTTTCCAATAGTCTTTCTCTGAAGCCTTCATCCACTTTTCCTTGCTCTAAACACCTTTCTGCCATATAACTAATTATTTCTTCTGGAGTTTCTAAATCAATTCTGAAAAACATATTTCTTTGCAAAAGGCTTTTAAATATATAAAGACTGTTTTTTAATATCCCTTGATTTAGTTTTAATTTTCTATATGCTATTTTGTTCTGAAGCTCTCTTTCGTCAAAAAGCACATCTAATTTTATTATTGGTGTGGATACATCAATATCTAAATCTATAGTAGTAAATATTATATCGAACTCATCAAGAACTTCAGATTGAAGGGATGATGATGAAAAAGTTTTTATTTCCTGAATATCTCCCAATACTTTCTTGATTTTCACAAGCATTAGTTGGGCTGTCCCAAGTCCTGTACCACATATAAGTGCAACTCTCTGAATATCCTTATATTTATAGTTATTCCTTTCTATATAACTTCCTATATGCATAGCTATATATGATATTTCATGTTCATTTACTTCTACATTCAGTTCCTCTTTTATTACTGAAGCTCCTATTGTCGCAAGTTCATATGCCAAAGGATATTTTTTCTTTACTTCCAAAAACAAAGGATTTCTTATATTCATGTTGAACATCAGCCTGTTTACCGCAAAATTAAGGTGAAGCTCAAGCCCCCATATAAGTTCTTTATCATCCTTCATAAAGAAACCTGTTGCTTTATTAATTTCGTCAAGCATATTAGAGACAATTTTTTTCACTATCGGTTTTACTTCTATATGATTTTTTGAATCTATCATTTCTTCTACTGGTTTCCTTCCGAGTAGATGAATACATATGTACATAAGTTCTTCCTTTGGCAAAATTATACCGGTTTCTTTTTTTAATTCTTCTCCTATATCAAGGCTTATCAAGTACTCCCTTGTTTTATCTATATTTTTTATCTTTTCAGGAATTTCTTCTATGCTGTTTCCTGCTATAAATCTTTCTACAGCTATAGAAATGTGCAATACTAGATTTCGATAATTTTCCTGTAATATCTTAAAATTTGTCCTTTCAAATACTCTTTTTAAAATATTTCCAATTATTTTATCGTATCTACTGAACTCTTGCTTTGTTTTATTTTTTATGCTTTCCCCTTTAAAGAGAATTTGAGAAAGGCAAAGTCTTATGTTCATTTCACTACCCAAAACCTCTATGCCACTATTAGGTTTGCCCTTAAGCTTTATTTTGTAATTTTTAAGTATACCTGAAACCCTTTTAAGATCTTTTATTAAAGTTGTCCTACTTACATAAAAAGACTCAGCTAGGTCTTCTATTTTTACCATCCGCTTTTTTTCAAGAAGGATCTTAGCTATTTCCTTTATCCTTTCTTCAGGAATAGAAAGATTATTTTTTTTAGAAGTGTTTAAAATCTTTTCAAACTCTTTAACATTTTTCTTCTCTATAAAATATTTTCTGTTTTTAGTAAATTTTATTTCTGCAACTTCTTCTCCTATGAAATTGTTTAAAGTTTTGATGTAATTTAGAACAGTTCTAGGCGTGACTCCCATATGTTTCGCTATTTCCTTTGCAGAGCATGATTCGTATCGTTCTAGTATTTCTATTACTTTGAGTTCCTTGATATTTACAAGATAACTCTTCATATCACCACTCCTACCTGTTTCTTAAATTTAGTATATCATCATACCTAAGTAGAATTAATACACTTTTTTTCTAATTTATGTTCGAAAGTTGTGAAATCCTTTTCCTCAGTTATATAACATTATTTTCAAAAATATTGATTTTATATGGTTTTTTATTATCTGAATTTTAAAAATTTTCCTTGACAATGAGCTTTAATGCTGGTAAACTACTACTTAAATTACTAAAATCGTTCATTGCAAAGAAGGAGACGTGTATTTTATATCAGGCAGTCTCAGAGAGTCGGTGGTTGCTGCAAACCGATACTGTCATAAAATACATATCACTCCTGAGCTGTATCTTCCAAAGTTAAGAAATCATTTCTTAACCAGTAGATGATACCGACTAGCCCCGTTAAAGGCTTAGGTTTGTTAGAACTGAAAGAAGAGGCATCTATTTTTAAGTAGATGTAATTAAGGTGGTACCGCGGGTTATACTCGTCCTTAAAAGAAATATCTTTTATGGACGGGTTTTTTATTTCTCAAATAGTTTATTTGGCCAAATAAACACTAATCAATGGCACAAATGTGTCTTAAAAAACTTAATACTTACTAACCGTCAGTAAAATTTAACTACAAACATTACAAAATCTAAAACTTAGGGGGGTAAAATCATGCCTAATTTAAATACTCAAGCATTAGTTAACTGCAAATCTGTTTTGGTTTATGAAGATTTCCTAAAATCTAAAGAGCGTCTTAAAAAAGTTTTAAAGGAGACTAAACTTATATATAGCTCCGTTTTTAGTAAAGAATCAGGGAATCAGGTATATATTAAACCTGAAAATTTGCAAACTACAGGTGCCTTTAAAATTCGTGGTGCCTATAACAAAATCAGCAAGTTGTCAGTAAAAGAAAGAAGAAAAGGGCTCGTTGCTTCGTCAGCAGGAAACCATGCCCAAGGGGTTGCCTATGCTGCTCAAAAGCTTGGAGTTGAAGCTACTATAGTAATGCCTAAAACGACACCCCTTATCAAAGTAGAAGCCACAAAAAGCTATGGCGCAAATGTCGTACTGGCAGGAGATTGCTATGATGAAGCATATACGGAAGCACGCAGATTAGAAAAAGAGAAGGAATATGTCTTTGTTCATCCATTTAACGACATAGATGTAATTGAAGGGCAGGGAACGATTAGCCTTGAAATCCTAGAAGAACTTCATGATGCAGATTATATATTGGTTCCTATAGGTGGCGGAGGACTCATAAGCGGCATTGCATTGGCGGCAAAATCAATTAATCCATACATCAAAGTAATAGGGGTGGAGCCTGAAGGTGCAAAAGCCATGAAGGCATCTATTGACAATGGAAAGCTAGTCTACCTAGATGCGGTCAATACTATCGCAGATGGTGTTGCCGTCAAGAAGCCAGGAGACCTTACTTTTTCAATTATAAGGGACTATGTAGATGAAATTGTTACTGTTTCCGACTATGACATAATGGAGGCCTTCTTGATTCTTTTGGAAAAACACAAATTGATTGGAGAAAACGCAGGTGTATTATCTCTTGCTGGGCTTAAAAAGATAAAAGAAAAAAATAAGAAAGTCGCATGTGTTGTAAGTGGAGGTAACATCGATGTTGTAACTATATCATCGATGATTGATCGGGGACTTGTGTCACGGGGCCGTATCTTCTGTTTTTCAGTTAACCTGCCCGATAAACCTGGTGAGCTTTTGAAAATCTCTGAAATTCTGGCAAAGTTAAATGCAAATGTAATCAAACTGGACCACAATCAGTTTAAGACCCTCGATCGATTCATGGATGTTGAGCTTCAAATAACTGTTGAAACCAACGGTCATAAGCACATTGAACAAATCATCTCAGAACTGCGAAATGCAGGTTATGACGCTGTAAAGGTGTATTAAGTTAACTCGCCTTACTGGTTCCTTATAAATATCCTTCAATAATCCTCTTCAGGCTCCGTAGAAGAGCTGTTTTAATATAAAACATTTAGAGTTAAAAACAGCTCTTCAAAGTCGCTTTAGAGGAAACATTGAAGGATATTTAGATCTATGTTATTAGATTAACTGGCACAAGAAGTAAATATTATCTATTAATTTTCAAAAAAACAATTCACCTTTCAGCTGAAAAGGTGAATTGTTTTATCTTATTCATATGTACCTTTAACTACTAACCTACCTTTGTGAATCATAAGATTTCCCTTTGCTATAAAAATTCGAAACGACCTTTACCAGGTTGAACTAATACGTAAAAAAAAAGAATAATCTAAGAAATTATGCTCCAAATTATAAATATATTAAAAAAGATATCATTACTTCTTCAAGTAAATCTGTTAGCTGTATCCTGTTAAAATGCTTAATATTAATCCATCCTCTTGAATTTACATCATATTTATTTTCCTCTAAAAACTTTCCACAGATATACCCATTACCGGTTTTGCGATTAAGTTCCTTTATAATAACCCTGCCATTGTACTTATAATTAATCCTCCCATTGCTAATATCATATTTTAAAAGTTGCTCATGTGAATCAATTATTTCTTCTTTTTGTTCAAAAGATAAGTGCATTATAATTCCCCCCAAATAATTATTATAATAATCTATTAAATATCATAAGATAAATTCCTCTCTCTAATTTTGTCAAAAAATGGAGAATCCCCAGATATTTATACTTATCTGGGGATTCCTTAAACAATTTTACGGTTATTGTTATCTATTTCTAACAAAAATGTTACTGTCCAAATGTAGCTACAACTTTTTTTAGCATTTTTCTTATTTCAATATTTTGAGGACATAACTTTTCACATTTTCCACATTCAATACATTTAGATGCCTGTTTATCATGCTTGACTAAAAGAATATTATAGTGAAATTTAGCTGCCTCAATATCATCATACATTGAAGCATTATTTAGTTGAGTAAAGCTTTCTGGAATACCTACTCCCGCCGGGCAAGGTAGACAATACCTACAATTCGTACAGTTAACCACTATTTTCTCTTTATAAATATTTTTAACTTCTTCTATCAATTCCTTTTCTTTTACTGTTAGTGAATTTGGAGTTGCTTTTTCAGCACTTTTGATATTTTCCGCAATATGTTCCATATTGTTCATCCCACTTAGAACTACATTTATTTCTGGATGATCCCATAAAAATCTAAGGGCCCATTCTGCAGGGGTTCGCTTTATATCTGCTTTGTCCCATATATCCTGTACATCTTTTGGTATATCATTTACAAGGCTACCACCCTTCAAAGGTTCCATTATAACAATTCCAAGTCCTCTTTCTGCCGCATATTTAAGTCCTTTTTTCCCTGCTTGATAATTTTCATCCATGAAATTATATTGTATTTGACAGAAACTCCAGTCATATGAGTTCATTATTTCTTCAAATAGGGGAAATTCATCATGGAATGAAAACCCAACATGTTTTATTCTCCCGTCTTTAAGTGCTGAATCTAGAAAGTCAAATACTCCATGCTTTTTTACATTTTCCCAGCGTTTTTTTGTTAATGCATGCACCAGATAAAAATCTATATAGTCTGTACTCAGTTTCTCAAGTTGTTCATTTAAAAGCTGATCCATATGTTCTCTGCTTTTTACAAGCCATGATGGAAGCTTCGTAGCTAAATAAACCTTCTCTCTATATCCGTCCTTTAGCGCTTTACCTGTAACTACTTCACTCATACCTCCATGGTATGGATATGCAGTATCAATATAATTAACTCCATTATCTATGGCATATCTGATCTGCTTTATGGCTTCTTTTTCGTCAATAAGATGGTCTTTCCCATTAATCACAGGAAGCCTCATGCATCCAAATCCCAGTATAGATACTTCTTCGTTTGTTTTACCAAATTTTCTGTATAACATCATACTCATCCCCCTTTGTAAGTTCATGTGTAAATACTTTTCATTAAATAGGATTCACTTAAATTTACAATCTTTACCTTTCGTCATTGTGATTAAATTCAGGTAAACGCCTACCAACAATTGTTACTCAAAATATTTTTAACCACATCCGTGGAAATTACGTAGTTTTTGAGTAACAAGGTCAAGGTCTTGTAACTCGTGTTGCCAGATAATAAGGCAATCCCAACCGTATTCTTTGAAAAAGTCAATACGTTCTTGAGGATTATCTTCGTGATGATGCCACTCTCCGAAGACTTCGATTATCTTTTTCTTACCAGTGATATTGAGAAAATCCGGACACTTTCCACCAATCGAATAGCGACCATCTCCGACAAAAACGTATTCACCTGAAAAGAGGTCATCAAGAAGCCGTTCTATTATCTGCTCCGGTTCTGTCTGCTTGAAACGATTTCCACGAATGATTGCTTTACTCATTCTGTCTCGAAGGGCGGGGTCGTTCCAAAGATTTGTTCCATTTTCTTTAGGACTGCGAATTGTAACTCCTCTCATCTTAAGCACACCGTAAACATCATCCGGATACATTCCAAACATTTTAGCAATCCTACTAGTTCCAAAACCCTCTTCACAGTACAAATATTCCCACTTGTCACCATGCTGTTCGTTAAGTCTTTCAGTTCGGGTTTTACCTGTCTTTAACCTTTTAAGATGTGCTTGACGAATCTTTTCCTTCCAAGTTTCGTATTTCCTCGAATCTTTCGGTACTGCCATTTCCGAATCCTCCTTACAGTTTTACATAATTTACCTCCTATGCTAAAATTATAGTATTTGGAAAAGCAACTTAAAAGAGGTGTAATCTTCAAATCCAATAGTAACCACCTGAAAGCGGATTGTTGCGTCCGTTTTTCCAGTCTCATAGGGTACAGGAGAGGAACGTGTGAAGGAACTTTCTTCGTAAAACATATCTACCACAAGAGAGTAACGGTCAGAGTTCTTTCCACACGGAGTAGAAGGAAGCTCTCATTCGTAACTCTACTGGAACAACCTACCACACGCACTTATATCTAGTCTATCTAGGCTATTTTTAATTTTTATTATAGATTTTTTTACTCTCATCTCTTGCTTCAATTTCTTAGCTATAATAAAAAAATAGGTTAGATAGCCTAGATGAAAGTTCGGTTATCTAACCGGAATATGAATTCTTACTTTTGTACCGTCTGCTACTGTGGCAAATTCATACAGTTTTCGACCACGAAGTAGACTGACTAACCCTTGTCTTCCAGGTATGGTAGTATTTTCAATCTCTATGAGACCTAACTGTCCTTTCAATTCTTTAACGCGACGGAAGAACTGATTAGAAGAAACTATTTCTGCGCCAATAGCGTTACACCACGCACGATAAGCGTGATACCACTCATCTTTGGCTGCTTGAGCTTCTGCATCTGGTTCAGAACAAGCATTAAAGAATCCTAATACAGAATCAGCACAGCTTATAAATTCGTATCGTGCTCGTTCAATTGAAGTACTTTCTGTGAATTTTCCATTCCTTATTAACCTCTGTAAGCCAGCAACTGCTAAGTTTAAAGCTCCTGAAAGTTTCTCAGGTGTGGTAAGCCTATCGAGAATTGTTCTGTCCTTTAAGTAGCGACCGGATTTTTCATCTACCCGGTCTTCGCTGTCAACAAACCTGTTTGGACAGAATATTACTATCCAACGGTCGAAGAAAGCATCGTCTGGACTTTTTACTGTCGGGTAAGCATTTGCCGAGAAAAACAGCTTCGCATAATTGTAAAACGATACTGCATCTTTACCCTTAAATTCAGCATCGATTTTATCATCGCCTGTCAATGCTTTGAATTGACCTATATCTCTTGCAGTCAATTGTGGTAAATCAGCGTAAACATTTGCCAGCTTTCCTACAAGACTTGCTTTTGCAAACCGATTACCGCCAGCTAAGTCTTGGAACGTTCGCGATGATACATTTTCCTCTCCCAACAACGCACTTACGAGTTTAAGTAATGTACTCTTACCGCTGTCTCCATTTCCCACAAGTAACAGAGCTTTCTTAAACCTGTAATCTGTGAGTAAGCAAGTGCCGAGAAATTCCTCAAAAGCTGGAACTGCATCCATTGGAAGTATCCGTCCAAAGAATTCACGAACCTCCTCTACAGGTGCGTCAGGGACATATTCCACAGGAAGCTGAGACAAGCTTTTGTAGTCAGGACTGTGAGGAAGAAGCTTTACCTCTTCTGTGGTAATCTGGAGCATTCCGTTGAGGACATTAACAAGGTTGCTTTCCTTGGAATTTTCTAACGGACTATAGATTGTCATATCTTTAACCCACTGAATTACTGCGTTAGACCTCTCCGGTTTCCATTCATCTAAAAGTTTTTTTGCAATTACTGTACTTAAATAGCTCTCACCGCCTGGTCTGAAAACTCCTTTTTTGTAATGCCATAGTTCTCCTTTTCTTCCACCCATCGTAAGAAAGTTTTCTTCTTTGAGAATTTCTTCACCTAGCCAAACAGGGACGAAGCCGCCTCCTTCACGGAAGAACCGCATTGGAGACTGTTTCTTTTCATCCTCCTGCTTTTTGTGCATTACCCAAGCGTTAGCGATAGTGCGTTTTGCATAGTTCCAGTCCGGAATTTTTGACCCATCCGGTCCAGTCCTAAATGTTTTTGCGCTTGCAAACCAGTTCGGATTAGTTAAAACGGTTAAACACTGACCTCTACTGTAACCCAGTTCAAGCAGGCTTCGTACGATGTACCAATGACTGTCTGACCGCTCTAATGTACCGTCATCCTTTACTTCTGCTCCTTCACCGGTCGTAATTCTATCCCACAGGTTGCGATAGGCAGGATTACTCTTGCCGGCATCTTTAATTCTCTGTTCAAAGTCTTCCGGCAAAGGCTCTTCTTCAAAGTCAAAATCAAGCTCTTGCTCCTCGTACTCTACTGTGGGGAAGTTATCAAGCGAGTAAACCCTTTCCGGGTTATAATCCATGAAATCAACAAAAATCGGCTCTTTATACTTCAAGTTCCAAGTGCCCGGAACCCGGAGTATTCTTGCTAGGTCGTAACAGTCGTCCGCACCATAAGCTTTTAGCTTTTGTGATAACCCGAGAGTCCGGCGCTTAACTGCAAGCGTATCCTGTTCAAAAGTCGATAGTTTCCAATAGACGTGATAACCCCCGCCTGAAAATATTATTGCTGTCGGTTGTGGTTCAAATGAGCGTAACGCTTTTAATATTTCATCTCGGTTATGAGTTGTCTTATCAAAATCAAGCTCTACCCACAGTACAGAGGTTCCGGCGGAGTCTTTCTCTCCACCCCTTCTACCTTTAGTAAGCCTACATTCGGGCCGTATAGGTAAAATTCGAGTATAAATCTCTTTTTGACCGTTAACATTGTCAGGGTCGCTTTCCATCATTGCCCACTTTTGAGCCTTCCTTAATTCTGATAGCTGAAATAACTCAAATTTTATAGAACCCTCGTTGGTCGTTATCCCAAGGGTACTCCAACATTCTGTGGGTGCATCTCTATAGATTAGGTCGAAGAATTTTTCAATGGTTTCTGCTCTCCGCTCGTCAAATGACTGTTGCATCTCCCGTTCGCCTCCTTCTTCAATGTCTCTCGTTTGATGAAGTTAACGCGGTCACCTAGCTCGCGCATAGCCCTTACGTAGTCGAAAAGGTTCACGGTTAGGTGTTTGTCGCCGTCAAATCTCGTTCGCAAGTCCCGTAAGGTTGTGAAATCCGCATCAGGATACTCAAATATGACCTTCCTAGCATTCGGGAAAGGTAGTCGTATCTGCGGCTCGTATCCTTCGAGAAGTAGGTAAGCCGCAAAGCGCAAGTCCTTTGTATAAAACGGCTCGCGTTTCAATGCAAATCACCTTCCTCTATTTCTTTTCTTGGCTCTCGTAGAAGCTCTTTATCCAGTCTTCGTGTTCAGCAAGGTAGTAAACAGGAACCGTTACACCATTGACTGATTTTATTGCTGTTTTGAATACACCTTCTTCTACCATCTTTTGGAACTCCTTCTCTACTTCAGGAGAAATAGCAACCCGGTTTTTGCTAAGGATTGGGTATACCCGAAACAGTTCCAAAACTTTTTCTCGTGGCGTCTTTGCTGGTCTTGCCAAAGTAAGCACCTCCTTAATTGTATCAGTTTTATTATATATGACCCCGACGAAACTTTAAAGAGAGGAACTAACTTTTGTTGAACCACCTACCGTAATTTGATTAAAGTAAAGTTGCCTTTCAAATTCGTAGGCTAATTATATTGATTGAAAAAGTTCCTAGGTGCATAGAGTCGTATATCCTACTTCAAATGCTTGGCGCTACGTGATTTTGTCAGGATTTCCTATCCAATAGAGGCAACCAGTTACCACAAGGACGATTACCGCAAGCGTCCATATTATCCAAAACATTTTTGACTTCACCTCCAATCAAGCTGCTTCTTTGTGGAGAGTACAGCTAAGAATGACTTTTGTTAGGATAGGAATGGCTTTGGGTGGAACCTTCCTAACGTAACAGATATTCTTCGATACCCAGATGTCGCTTAATTTCAAGTCAAGGAAGCGGTTTTTTAATTTTTGGTGGATATGCGCTAAATCAAATATCCAGTCATCTTCTAACAGTTCCACTCTGCAGTAAGCATACTTCCAACCTAAAACCGCTTCCATCTCATATACTTCAGGTGGTAACTTGGTCATTATCCTACCCCTCCCTCTGTGGAAAAAATTTAGTCCCTCTCTTTTTAGTGCGGTTTTAATCCTTTATAATATAATCAACTAGGCGCGGTAGAGACCTTTACCCTTGAGTCTCTGTAATTGCTCTGAAGGCGTGGTCAACCACAGAGTACACCTCTCTACCGACCGAGCGTTAAGTGTAGAGCTCGAGCCGCAAACTCTCACTGACGCAGACTAATGGAGCTCGTAGGAGCTCCTGTTAGTCTGTTTTCGTGTTTTACCGGATTCGATAGAAGATAGCTTTACCAGCAGGAATATCGTGTTCGATTTCTTTAATTTTTCCCTGCTGTTTAAGCTGTTCCAGCGCGACTCGGAAATACTTTTCTGGAACCTGCGCTATACCTCTCAACCTGTTAATGTTGGCGCTTTTCTCGTAGCTGAGGTCAGACATTATCAGCGTTTTTGCTTTCTGGACAAAAAGTTTTTCCTGTCTCATCTCGTCCAGAAAATCGAACCCACCAACTTGAATTCCTCTCATTTTGATGTTTCCTCCTTTCAAAAGTTAATCACGGGAACGTGCAACCAGAGTTACTGGTCGAAATGGTGTTCCTTGCTTGTAATCCTTTTCCATAGAAGACAGGTTATCTTTTCGATATTGAGCAATCCTCCTCTGTGGTAATTGACTCTGAAACTTCTTCAGGGCGTTCCTCAATTCCGACAGCTTTTCCGTCAGTGTTACCTCCTGCAGGGCTTCCTGAAATGTCTTCGCTTTCACTTTCTTCATTATCGAACCCTCCTTTCTCAAATTCTTCCAAATCTGCTTTTATCTTTTCTGCTAATGTACTGGTTACAGGGTTGTGTTGGAGTTTCTCCAGTATATAGGGGAGGTCTTCATCTAAGATACGGATTATTTCTTCCGATTCATTTAGTGCCGGGTAGTATACTTCCGCTTCGGAATCACCGCACTTTTTACGGCTTACTCTTATTGCACCTTCCGCCTGTAGTTCTTTCAAGGCGTTAACTATACGTCTTTTTCCTATAGGTACAGAAATCTGAATGTGAGAACGATTAAGACCGGGATACGTCCAAATAAAGCGAAGAACCTTAGTTTTGTCATTGATACTCACTCCCACTTGCAAATTCACCTCCTTAGTTTGTCTTATGTTTATATTTTAAGATGCTTCAACGCAACTTAATAGAGGGCTAGTAAAAATTTTTTACAAAATATGACAAAATTTTTGGGTTCCCTCTTTAAATTTACATGAAAGTTCATTATAATATAATTAAACAGTTGGAAATATTTAACAGATGAGGAGTTGGTGACATTGAACAAGAGAGAAGCCAGAAAGAAGGTGAGAGAAATAATTCGCTGTTTAGAACACAGCGAAGACTTCCCGGAACAAAACAACTGCACAAAGGTTGCAGAACGGAAGCTGGAGATGCTCGTTAAAGAGGCTCCAGCTTCTCTGGTTTATGAGCTAGGTTGTATCCACAGCCACTTCAAGAATTCCGGTGGAGATACGGATACTGCTTTGTCTCGACTGAAGAAAATTTTAGAGGATGGGAGGAAGAAATAATGGGTAAGACTGCCGGTAAAAATCAAGCGGTTCAAAAATCCAAGAAGGAGGAGAAAGAAGAAATGAAAGTTGAATTCACGGTTACCAAAGAGGGTAAGGAACAAGACCCCAAGTTGCAGGAACTTCAAAAAAGGAGAGCGACCTATCGCGCTAACCTTTCCTATGCGGTGCAAATGCAGGATAAATATGCCACAGAGTACACAGAAGCTATGCAGACAGAAGCTGACCAACTAACAATTGACAAGTTGGAGTTGAAATTATCGGAACAAAAACTGCGGATAGAGTTCTACGG
>JAALLP010000083.1_pt1 | contig 38397 bp, 36 predicted proteins | sample 7245951 | NCBI WGS metagenome assembly JAALLP01 (sample SAMN13049199, study PRJNA578106) | oil field metagenome | isolation source: filtered produced water from oil reservoir B6 | place: USA:offshore Texas | collected 2016
CCTATAATTCCCGGCAGGCCAAAGTAGCCGAAGAATTGCAGTACCTCCTGGCCGGAGGCGAATCCCGCCCCCACTACCGTTCCAATGTACGTTGCCGCAATGGTAAAGATGGAAAGCTGTTTTTTGGTTGCTATTTCTGTTGCCATGCTGTTAGTTTAGGTAATTTAGTGCAAATATAGACGGTGTAATTTTTTCAATCACTTCCATCCGTTTTTGGGGTCAGACCCTTAACTTATTAACTTTTTTTCATTTCTCTGCTGGTGCCGCCGTGCGGCGGCATGGGCGTCTACCTTGAAAAAAGAAGCTTCTCGAAAGTTACTTTTGGTGATCGGGCGCCCCGGTGGTTTCCTCCGTTCGCTCCGCAATTATTCTCGTGGAGCGGGTAAGTGTCTCCCGGAAAGCCGCTTGCCACAGACTGCTTGCCTACTTCTTCACGCCCTACGGGGTCATGGCTTTTGGGATTTGACGGGCTGAGCGCCGCTACTCAGTGCTCCGCTCTCTCTGGAAATCACCGGGTCACCCTAGACGGCAATTTTTCATTTCTCTGCTGGTGCCGCCTCGTATCGGTATAAGCATCTACAACTAAAATTCCCACTCAAATTCTTCCACCTCGGGGAATTTGCCCAAGGCTTCCTTCATTATCCCGCAGATGCGTTCCAGTTCTTCCTGGTTTTTGGCTTCGCACCGGGCCACCAGTACCGGCTGCGTGTTGGATGCCCGCACCAGTCCCCAGCCATCGCCAAACAGAACCCTGGCACCATCCACATCAATTACATCGTATTCCGCTTGGAAATGCTTGACCATCTCATCTACAATGCGGAATTTATCCTGGTCAGTGCAGGGCACTCTGGTTTCCGCAGTGGAATAATACCTGGGTACCGAGCTTAAAAGCTCGGAGAGGGATTCCTCTTGCTGCGAAAGAACCCTGAGCAACCTGCCGGTGGCATAGAAGGCATCGTCAAAACCATAGTACTCATCGGCAAAGAACATGTGCCCGGACATTTCCCCGGTGAAAACAGCACCCACTTCCTTCATTTTGGCCTTTATCAGCGAGTGGCCTGTTTTATAGAAAAAGGGATTGCCGCCCAAACGCTTGACTTCATCCTCCAGAGCCTGGGAGCACTTAACTTCGATAATGCACGGCGTACCCGGGCGACGGGCTAATATCTCCCGCCAGTAAAGGCACATCAGCATATCTCCCCATATAATATTACCCTTTTCATCCACCACCCCCAGGCGGTCAGCGTCACCGTCATAGGCCACACCCAGGTCTGCCCCTTTTTCCAGAACCAACCGCTGGAGATCAACAAGATTAACAGTCTTTACAGGGTCTGGCTGGTGGTTAGGAAAACCTGCATCCGGCTCACAATAAAGAGGATAGCACTCCACTCCCCAGCGCCGCAATATTTTTTCAGCAAAAAAACCGGCTGTTCCGTTGCCGCAATCAACGGCAACCTTGAGGGGGCGGGAACCCAGCTCAATTTTATCCCGCAGCATGGACATGTAAGTGGTTACAGCATCGCGCTCTTCAACCGAACCTTTTCCTGTTGCAAATTCTCCCTTTTCCATGAGTTGCCGCAGGCGCTGTATTTCCTCGCCATGTATCGTACCGCTTCCCAGGGAAATTTTAAACCCGTTCTCATCAGGCGGGTTATGACTGCCGGTTATCATTATTGCTCCATCGATACCAAAGTGGATGCGAGCATAATAAACTATGGGGGTAACCACTTCTCCGATATCTACCACATCACACCCCACACTCACAAGACCCCTTACCAAATCGTCCCGCAGTCTCTCAGAACTAACTCGGTTATCCCGTCCCACAATTACACGTCTGCTGCCATGGGCCTGTACATATGTCCCAAAGGCCTTTCCCAATAACTCAACGGTTTCCGGGGTCAAGTCCCGTTGAGCAACACCACGTATATCATACTGCCGGAAAATATCCGGGTTCACAGCCATCATTTAATTCCTCCTCACAATTTTTTCCCTTATATACTTCTTTGACAACCGGTGATTCGCAAATATTTTCACTATTTCTTTAATAATGTCCCTAAATCCTGCCAAGTTGTACAAGCCATAATATGTATTCTCTTACCCTAAAAAGCCAAAGAGCCGCCCGGCGGCGGCTCTTTGATTGGTTGACTTACGTCAGAACAATAGATTTGGTAACCACAAACTAATTGCAGGTATATATGTTATTGCTACCAGGCAAATGACCACCGCCACCAGCCAGGGAAAGGCCGCCCTGGTTACATCCATAAGGGGCATACCCGTTAGGCCGCTGGCCACGTACAAGTTAAGCCCCACAGGTGGCGTTATCATACCCACTTCCATGTTAACGGTCATGATTATCCCCAAATGAATGGGGTCAATACCCAATTCCATGGCCACCGGGAATAATATGGGGGCCAAAATGGTAATCATGGCAGTGGGCTCCATGAATTGCCCGGCTACAAACAGCAATACGTTCACAATAATTAAAAACATCACCACTCCCACTTGCCAGGCAACAATATAATCGGCAATGGCGTGGGGAATGCGTTCCAAAGTTAATATGTGTGCAAATAGCATGGCCATGGTGATTATAAAAAATAGCATGGCCGTGGTTTTACTGGAATCAACCAAAATCTTGGGAAAGTCTTTTAGTTTAAGGTCTTTATGGATAAAGAGTCCCACTATCACCCCAATGACACAGGCGACAGCCGCCGATTCAGTGGGTGTGAATACACCGGTATAAATACCGCCTATAACGATGACCGGAAGAGTTAAGCTCCAGGCTGCTTCTTTAGTAGCCTGAAGGCGTTCTCCAATACTGGCCTTTTCCGCCTTCTGGTAGTCTTTCTTTTTGGCGATCAGAAAACTAACAAAGGCCAGTGATGATGCCAGCAATATGCCGGGTACAATTCCGGCGATGAAAAGCTTACCCACAGATTGGTCAACAGTTACGGCGTACACAATCAAAGGGATGCTAGGCGGAATCAATATACCCAAGGACCCTGCCGTGGCAACTGAACCGATGGCATACTTTCTACCATACCCGTAATTAACCATTGCCGGAATCATAATACCCCCGATGGCCACCACCGTTGCCGGTGAAGATCCTGAGATTGCGGCAAAAAGAGCGCAGGCAAAAATACTGGCAATGGAAAGGCCGCCGGGAATATGCCCCACCCAAGCGTTCGTAAGGTTAATCAATCGTTTAGCCACACCGCCGGTGGTAAAAATATTACCGGCTAAAACAAAGAAGGGAATGGCCATCAACGGGAACTTGTCCAACCCGGCAAAGAGCCGCCCGGCTAAATCCGGCAGAGGGTCGGTGGTGAAAAAGAATATGGAAACAAATGATGCTATACCCAGGGAAACAGCAATGGGCAAGCCCAGTAAAAGACTGGTGAAAAGCAAAGAAAAAACGGCCAAACCCATGTTGTTGGTCTGGAAGGAAATAATTACACCGGCGACACATAAAAGAACGAGAAAACCGGAAATTATTCTGCTCTTAGGTGAGCCGGGCTGCTGCTTGGTAACGGTTGGTTGAGTTGATTTTGCATCAATTGCTGAACTCATTTATGCCCACCTTCTTCCTGTCTCAAAATCTCTTCTGCCAGCGTTTTTATTCCCTTAATTGCTTCCTCCAGAAAACGAAATGTCATGAGTCCGAAAGCCAGGGGGATAATCGACTTGGGTATAAACATTGGTATTTCCATTTCCGGGCTAACCTGACCGAAAACTAATAACACCTGGACATGCTGAAAACCGAGCACAGTGAAGATTGCACAGAAAAGCGCACTCACCAGCAAACCGGCAACCTTTAATGTTTTCTGCACCTTATAGGGAAAGCTTTGCAAAATGATATCCACGCCAATATGTGTTTTCGCTCTTACCCCTATAGATGAGCCTATCAACCCGGTAAAGATTAAAAGATAAACAGCCAGCTCATGGGTAAAGCCCATACTGGCACCAAAGCCATATCGTAAAACAACTTCGATAAAAGTTATAATGGTCGCGACCACCAGTGCAATGGCTACCAGTATCTCTTCCAGCCGGCTAATTATGGTGTTGATGATATTCATATGCTGCCACTCCTCGTTTTCCTTCTGCAACTGGGGAACCTGTAAAAAGGGGGCTTTTTAGAAAGCCCCCCCCTTTTTCAGCATCTACTGGCGCAATGCTAATACAGCGTTAATGAGGTCTTCTCCCACTTCATCCTTAAATTCATCGTAAACTACACTGGTAGCTTCCATCCATGCCTGTCTTTCTTCTTCAGTTAATTCGTGTATTTCTTCCAGTGTTCCGTCAGCTTTAATTTTTTCAAGCTCTTCGTCATTTACGCGCTGACCGTTTTCCCGTACCCACTGGGTAGTCTCATCCAGGGCTCTCTTTACTTGTTCCCGGACATCATCGGGGAGGCTCTGCCAGAAGGTATTGTTGGTGATAACTGCATATCCCAAGTATCCGTGGTTACTCAGGGTCATATACTTTTGAACTTCATGCATCTTCTGCGAATAAATATTAGAAAGGGTATTCTCCTGCCCGTCTATAACACCCTGTTCAAGGGCACTGTAAACTTCACTGAAGGGCATGGGCATCGGATTGGCACCCAGAGCTTCAAATTGAGCTTCCAGAACCTTACTGGACATTACCCGGAATTTCTTACCTTTAAAGTCTTCAGGCATATAAAGCGGCCTGTCATCCAATGTCATTTGTTTAAAACCGTTATCCCACATGGCCAATCCCAGAAGATCCTGCTCAGTCAACATTCCGAAAAGCTTACCGCCTATTTCTTCACTTTCCATAGCCGCCTGCACAGCCTCTACATTTGGAAAAGCGAAGGGGAAGTCAAATATGGTCCACGCAGGGAAAAGCTTGGAAACTTTTGAAGTGGCCGGTGCGGCCAATTGTACGTTATTTTGCTGCAAAGCGGATAATACTTCATCGTCATTATACAATTGGGAATTGGGAAAGACCTGCACATCAACACGACCGTCCGTATACTCTTCCGCCAATTCTTCAAACATTTGAGCTGCCTGGCCCTTTGGTGTATTTTCAGCAACTACGTGAGAGAACTTAATTACGATGGGACTATCTCCGGATCCTTCTTCACCGGATCCTCCGCCGCGGGCGCCACAGCCGGCTAATAACCCCACAGCCAGCAGCATAATCAGGGCCACCGTCAAAAACCTTTTCATGAAAAATACCCCCCATTTGTTTTTTTAAAATGTAAATCCTTCCAAATAATAACTATCTTCATCATTTACCCGGACTTTCAAAACGGCCTTATCACCTCCATCCATTATGAACGAAATTACTGTCAAACGGCGTCTTTATAGAACAGGTCGCCGCTCTTGGTGTTTCACCTCTTCTAAAGACCTTAAAAGTTTTTCTCCCACAAAGGACACGTAATGTCTGTAAACCGGTCCAAACCTTTCAATCCACTCTTCTCTCTCCCGGGCGGTTTGCACGTGAATATCGGTTTGCCCCCAGGCAATTATTTTTTGGAAATCCTTATCATTCAGCTCCTGCGCCTTGGCACGCTCCCAAAGGGTAACTTCAGCCATGGTATCCTCTAAAATTTGCCGGATATCAGGTGGTAAATTGTCCCAATATTTAGCATTGGTTAAAACAACGTAACCCAAATAACCGTGATTCGATACCGTAAGATACCGCTGCACCTGGTGAAACTTCTTAGCGTAAATATTTGATATAGTGTTTTCCTGTCCGTCGACCGCCTGTATCTCCAGTGCACGATATAGTTCACTAAAAACAATGGGTACAGGGTCTGCCTTCAAAACGCGAAACTGTTCCTCCAACACCTTACTGTTAATCATCACCCGAAAGAGTAACCCGTTACAATCATCCGGTGAAACAATCTTGTGATGATTATTGGTTAGTTGTTTAAAACCATTGTCCCAAAAGGCAAGGGCCTTTATGTTTGTACCATTAAAATCTTGAATCAATTCCTCCCAGATCTCACCATCCACGGCACGGTGAACCTCATGTCTGGTCTCAAAGGCATAGGGCAAATCAAATAATTGCCAGCGGGGAAACATTTTACCCAGCTTTGAAGTTGTTGGTGCAATTAGCTGAACAGAGCCTGTTTGCAGGGCTTCCAATTCCTCTCCGTCCTTATAAAGTGTGGAATTGGGAAAAACCTGAACCTCCACCCTTCCTCCGGTCCTTTCTTCAACTAACTGAGCAAAGCGCAGGGCAGCCAGGCCCTTGGGAGTATTTTGCGGCACCACGTGAGAAAAGCGGATGACAATCTTTTCTTCCTGACTGTACTGTTCCTTATCGACAACCCGTTGCGCGCACCCCACAGCCAGGAAAGCCACCAACAATATAAGCATGGCTGAGGCCAGCCGGGATGTCATCAATGCTCCCCTCCTAGTGGTTCTAAATTGTTTTTTGAATTTATTAGAATTTAACAAAAATTTTAACCTCTCTTGGAACTCTTAACAATAATTTGGCCTTAATGAATATATTAATCTTATTTTGCTCATTTTGGTCATAATACACGTATACAGAATACTAAATCACGCGGTAACGGTTTACGGGTCTTCCGACCCCCCCGTATTGCACCTCCAAAGACACCTTTCCTATGTTTTCCAGGTACTCTAAGTAGCGGCGGGCGGTCACCCGGGCCATTCCCAGCTCCTCACTAACCTCATAAGCTGATACAGCTCTGTTGGATTTAATTAAAAAAAGGAGAACCTGCTTTAGGGTCACTTCGCTTAGGCCCTTAGGGACATTTTCCCTGGTTTCATCATTTACAAAGCGGGACCACGCCAGCTGGTCCAAATCCTGTTGGCTGATGTCCTCTTTATCTTTAAGCCGGGAATGCATCGAGGCATAATATTGCAGGGCGCTCTTCAGCCGGTCAAACTTAAATGGCTTAATTATATAGTCCACAGCACCGTAACGAAATACCTTCCGTACAGTTTCGGAATCCCTTGCTGCCGTTACCATGATGACATCGGTGGGAAACTGCCTGCGTCGTATTTCCTGTAAGGTATCCACCCCGTCCATATCCGGGAGATAGATATCCAAAAGGGCCAGCTGGGGGAGATATCTTTGTATCATAGTTATAGCCTCTTTTCCCGTTCCGGCGGCACCTATAACTTTGAAACCGGAAACGGCACTAACAAAACCGGTATTGACTTCCACGATCATAGGATCGTCGTCTACTACAAGCACGTCTACCATGCATTCAACCTCCAACCTCTAACTTTAGACACCATCCTTCCGGCCAGGGATAAAGACCGTGAATGTGGTTCCGCCTTCCGGTGGGCAATTCACCTGCACGCTTCCGTCCACCTGATCCAGGTATTTGCGCACAAGATAAAGCCCGAGCCCGCGAAACTTACACCCTTTGGTAGTAAAACCTTCCTGGAAAATTTTTTCCTGTATCTCGGAAGAAATACCCGGCCCGGTATCCCGCACCTTGATTTCAATGCCGTTTCTATCCCCGTTGAGTAATATATACACCCGCCGCGGGCCCGCCTGAACTTGAGATACCGCATCCAGAGCGTTTTCTAAAAGATTACCGATCACCACCACCAGTACACTTATGTCAATATTCCGGGGAAGCTCCCTTAAGCGGGAGTTACGATCAATAACCAGTTCGGCTCGGAGTTCCTTGGCCCTACCGTATTTACCTAATAAAAGACCGGCCAAACTATAATCATTGATATTTCGGGTGAGAAAACGAGTCAGCTCCTGCTGCTCTTCAGTTATGTTAAATATATAATCCAGGGCATCCTGGTAGCGTTCCAACTGAATTAATCCAGCAATAGTATGCAGCTTATTCATATTTTCGTGGTTTTGCACCCTGAGAGCCTCAACAAAGGCCTTTACACCGGTAAGCTCCTCAGCCAGCCGGTTTATTTCCGTTTTATCCCTAAAAGTGGCCACAGCCCCCACTATAGTGTCCCCGCGCCGAATTGGCACTCTGTTAGATAGAATGGTTACACCGTTAATAATCCTTTCTACATTTTTTTCAGGCTGGCCGGTTTGCAGTACCCGCACCAGCCTACTCCCCGGGCCGAACTCGGTAACGGGTTGCCCGATCACCGATTCATCCACCCCGAATATGCGCCTGGCCTCATCATTTATAACAGTTATCTTAGAATCTGCGTCAATGGCAACTATTCCTTCCCCCATGGCTTCAAAGATAGCCACCCTTTCCTTTAAAAGACGCACTATTTCTTCGGGTTCCAGGCTAAACATAGCACGTTTTACGTTACGGGCAAGAAAAAGTGACCCCAGCAACCCCACCGAAAGACCGAACCCCAGTGTCAAGTATATTTCCATGCGAACCGATTTCAAAAGGGCAGATATAGTGGGGGTAAGCACACCCACCACCACCACTCCTACCTGCCGGTTACCCTCTTCCACCTTTATAGGTGTAAACGCCCTTACCGAGGGACCCAAAACACCCTCGGCTCTGGACAGGTATTCATTATTAGCCAGCGCAGGGGTCAGATCCGTTCCGGTGAATTTTTTCCCGATGCGATCTTCCACCGGGTGTGAATAACGAATTCCCTCCATATCCAAAACAACAATGTACTCAACCCCTGTGCTCAAGCGGGTCTTTTCAGCAATTGGTTGGATTACCCTTTCACCGCCGGGCTCACCAACATTTTGCTGAATAGTTGTCATTTGGGCCAGAGTACGGGCAATGGCCATTGTACGCTTACCCATTTCGTTTTCCATCAAAACAGAGATACGGTGTACTTCAATTATGGTTCCAATGGCCACGGCCATAAAAAGAAGGGCAAAGGATAAAATAGCTATTTTAGTGCCCAGTTTAAGCCGCGGCAAAGCCAAAGTAGTCAGCTCCTTTGGGGTAGATGGTCAGTTATTAGTTGTTAGTTGATTAGTAGTTAGTTGTTTGTAATTGGTTGGGATAATTTGAGTTGATTATAATCTTTCGACAATTTGCGTGATTTTCCTTTTGGGGTTTTATTTCATATTAGCGGAGGAAACCACCGGGGCACCCGTGCACTAAGAGTAACTTTTAGCACAATAGAACCGTCTCCATGTGCACACAAAGTATACGCTCATAAGCTTAGGGCCCGACCCTTACACCGAATTCCAGACCCGGGGATATTCTGGTGCCAAACATTATACCCCGGCGGGGGCCGGTTCCTTCAGCCAACATCTCATCTATGTCCAGGGCCAGTTTAACCCCTTCGTAAATGGCCTCGGTGGCACGACGGGGCTCCTTTGCATCCCCGATCACGAAAACCGGGAACCCCATATTACGTAACCTTTCCGATAATTCATCCACAGGTGTTGTCCCAACGGCAAGCACCACGGTGTCAACCTCTATCTCTTTTCGCCCATCCGGTCCCGACAGAACTACTCCCTTTTCTGAGATTTCTTCCACCGTGGTTTTTGTAAAAATATCCACTCCGTACCTTTAATGTTACCTGGTGCCCCCTGCGGGCAGCGGTATATGCAGCTTCCATGCCCCCGGGTCCCCCGCCCACAACCATTATTTTCTTGGGCACCGCGGTAGGTTTTAGTTCAAACTCCCTTTCCCTGCCACAGGCAGGATTAAGGATATAGGTGGCATGTTTTCCTTCCACAAGGAGCCTGTCAACGCATCCCTGGTTACAGGCAATGCACTTCCTGATTTCATGGGCTTTCCCTTCCCGGGCCTTGTTGGCAAATTCCGGATCAGTAAGCAGCCCCCGGCCGATGGCAACAAAATCAGCCTTACCCTTTGCCAGTATTTCCTCTGCCAACTCGGGGTTATTTATTCTATCTACAGCAATAACCGGAACATCAACAGTTTCTTTTACGGCGGCAGCAGCCCATACGTTAAAACCGCGGTCCTTGTCCATGGGCGGGACAACCCAATGTAATGTTTCATAATTACCCACAGATACGTGCAGGCAGTCTACCCCGCGGGATACCAGCATAGGTGCGATCTGCTTACTCATTTCAATGGTCAGTCCGCCCTCCACATACTCCTCACCGCTCATTCTGTAAATAACAGGATAATCCTTGCCGCATTTTTGTTTAATATTATCTATTAATTCCAAGGCAAAGCGAGCTCTATTGTAAAATGTATCACCATATTCATCATTGCGTTTATTGGAATAGGGCGACATAAACTGGGCCACCAGGTAGCCATGGGCTCCGTGGATTTCCACACAATCAAACCCGGCGCTCTTAGCCCGCAAGGCTGCATCCCCGTAAGCCTCCACCAGTTCCTTTATTTCCGGCACGGTGAGTTCCCTGGGAGTTTCCCGGCAAACAGGACAAGGAATAGGGGAAGGTGCCACAATTTCCATGCCGGTCTGGGAACTGTTGATTTGGCGCCCGGCATGCCAGAGCTGGATACATGCCCTGGCCCCGTTCGTCCGAATGGCATCGGCCAGTTCCATCATTCCCGGAACAAACTTTTCGTCATAGAGGGAAAGGGACATTCCTTTGGTTGTGGGGTGAATTGCAGCAATTTCCACTGTAACCATACCGGTACCACCCCAGGCCCGGGTGGCATAATAATCTATTGCCTGCCGAGTTACTTCACCTTCGGGGCCGTGCATGCCGGTCCCCATGGCAGGCATAATGATGCGATTCTTTATTTCCATGGTACCTATTCTACCGGGAGTAAAAAGGTACTGAAAGGAATTGGTCACAATATATTACCGCTGGACTTTTATGTGCTTCCCTTCTAGTTTCCTCCCGGCGCGAAAGGTTATACTCTTGCCTGAATTTTTTTTGGAACAAAAAAGCCATTTTATCGTCTGAAAGAACAAAATGGTTTAGGAAAAGGAGTTGTGAGCAAATGAGACAGGGAAAAATTATTGCCGTCTTTCTTTGCCTGGTAATGCTGCTGGCCGGTGCCACCGCCGCCTATGCCGGAGATGAACAGCAGAATGTTATCCAGGTCAGCGGTGAGGGAATTGTAAATGCAACACCCGATCAAGCGGAATTAAGCCTGGCGGTTGTTACCGAAAATAAGGATGCCGGGCAAGCCCAGGCCGAAAACGCCAGGAAAAGCAACCAAGTAATAAATGCCTTAAAGGAAAAGGGAATCCCGGAAACAGACATCCAGACCCAGAACTATAATTTATCACCAAAGCATTTGCAACCCCCCAGGCCTGAACCCGTAGATTCCAGAATGAAAGAATATGTGCCGGAAATTGTTGGCTACACAGCCACCCACCTGATTCGGGTAAAGGTAAAGAATCTGGATACTGTGGGCGAGCTTATGGACCTGGCAGTGGAAAATGGAGCCAACCAAATATCCAATGTATCCTTCTCTGTTTCGGATTCCCTGGCCTACAAAAAAGAGGCTCTGAAAAATGCAGTTGCCGATGCCCGCGCCAAGGCCGAAGTATTGGCCGCGGCCCTTGGTAAAACCCTGGCCGGTGTGCAATCCGCCAGCGGTTCCTGGAACGAAGCAAACCCGGGTCCCATTTATTACAAAGAAATGGTTATAGGTGCCGGTGGTATCGCAACACCCCTTACCCCCGGCATGGCCCAAGTAAGGGCACACACGAATATTACGTTCTTCATTAAGTAAATAGATTGCGAGCCATCTCCCTCCATAAAAAAGGCCCCAAAGCAATGAGATATTGCTTTGGGGCCTTTTTTATACCACCCTGAAACCTATGGATCTCTGGGGCTTTTCTTCTTTTTCCAACTTGCCCAGTATATATTCCTCCCGCGCTTCTGCCTGGTTGTAATAAACGGCCAAAAAAAGATGGTCTTCTTTTAAAAGCTTGTTTGCCTCATCCAGGGAATAGACTTTTACCAACTCCGCAATCCCCTTTTTTTGCCTGTCGCCTCCCACCATAATGCTTTTTTCTGAAGAACCTGAAGAACAGCTCATATTATCTCCCCCTTTTTAACATTTGTCCAATATATTATTGTACCAGAATTTTTGGCGGTTTCCAGAACCAAATGATAAATAAAAGGAAGAAGGTTCATTGCCGAAGGGAGGATAGTAATCAGATACTGCAGAAGTAACTCCATACCAACTAAGGGAGGTAACATATAAAAAGAATGATTAAGCTCTTTAAGCACATAGCAAACAGGAAACCCGGCCTGATGGATATAAATGAGTATTTCGTTTCCGCTGTTCTGCTTCCCCTTGTAGAAATTGAAGGACAAGAAAGTATTCTTTTTGAGATAAGATCAGAACACCTGGACCGCCAGCCCGGGGAAATTTGTTTTCCCGGGGGTAAGGTGGAAGAAGGTGAAACACCGCGGGAAACCTCGGTGCGGGAAACCTCGGAGGAATTGGGGATTTCCCCCAGCGCTATCGATATTTTAGGCCCGCTGGACATTCTGGTTGCACCCCTGGGCACGGTAATATATCCTTACATAGGGGTAATTAACCAACCGGTAAATATCACACCGGACCCCGGAGAAGTGGCGGATACATTTACAGTTCCTTTGCAATTCTTTCTGGAAAACCCACCATCCCGCGCCAAAGGAGAGGTGGCTATCCGCTACGGAGAGCAATTTCCCCTGGAAAAAGCACCCCCGGGCTACGGATCCGGGTGGAAAAAACGATGGGAGTTTTCGGTTTACTATTACCAGTACGGCAGTTACTTTATCTGGGGTATGACCAGTAAAATATTAGTAAACTTCATTAACATTATCAAAAACACTTCACCGGAAAAGATTTTTTGACCCGGTCTAAAAGTAACTCCCTCCGGGTACTCTAAACCCGGAGGTGATTTTTTTGAGATTGACGGCAATAATACCCCAAAAAGACCAGGTGGGCTTTCTGGTGGACAGCTTGAGAAAAGCGGGATTTGACCGTAAAGATATGATTATTACCGACTTGGGTGATGTTGACAACCAAAAGGATGATTCTCCCAATGAACTGGCAGACGAGCTTTCCTTTTTAAAGACCGAGAACGATGGTCTCTGGGAAGCCAAGGCTTATGCAAAAGGACTGGGTGAAAACATTCCCGGCAGCGGCATTGCCGTAGTGGTGGAGTTACCTAAAAAGGAAGCCGACAGGGTACGGGCCCTAATGGAGCAATCAGGGGCCTCCAAAATATTGCAGGATTAAAGGGGCCGTAAAGGCCCCTTCTCTAAAAATTACCGTTGAATTCCAGCTTCCACGGGCCATCCACCCTGACGCGGGGGTTTGTGAACACAAATGTAACTGAAGCTTTATCCGGGAGATCAGGCTGTTAGGTCCCGGTGCCCGAGAATAATCAAGTTTACATAATCAGGATTACCCCGCAGTGGAGCGAAACTGAAATATCCCTCCACGGGCCCATTACCTCCCCTGGATAAACTTAAGCCCAGGTCGGTGTACTTTTCACCGTGTTCATCAACAAGATAGGGTTTGGCCCGGAAATTCTCGGGTTCAATATTATTCCAAACGTTGGTCATCTTAATATGCAATCCGGTATCGTTACCGTCACAAAAAAGGCCCAAAACCTCCAATCTTTTTCCCCCGCTCTCTATTATCACGGGTTTGGGGGTGGCCAAAAAGGTTTGCCCTTCTATTTCCTTTACCCCGAAACCGGGCACATAACGCAGCAGATTGCCCAAACCGGCCAATACTCCCTGTGGACCTATAGCCAAGGTGGCTACCAGGGCCAGTACTAAAACGGCGGCTGTTGCCCTGATGATCACAAACTGGCGGAAAGACCTGCGTTTATTAGGGCATGGACGGTGGGGCCGTATTTATCAATAGCTGCTTCCAGGCTCCGTTCCCGGCGCTTTTTTATTCCCTTTACAAGTATATTATCTTCCATCAATCTTGCAGGTCTTCCCTTCTACGCCGGATAACGGTAGTTATCATTGCGGCAAATTCTTGCTTTAATCTTTACTACGTATTTTAATGTCCTTTTTTCCCAAACAAAATAAAAAAAGCACACTAATATTTTTCCTTAGCGTGCTTATTAGCGATAAACCTTCTACCTTGAAAAAACTCTGGGGTCAGGCCATTAACTTATTAACTTATTTTCATCCCTCTGCTGGTGCCGCCATACGGCGGCATGAACGTCTAACTTGAAAAAACCCCTCGGAAGTTACTTTTAGTGCTCGGGCGCCCCGGTGGTTTCCTTCGTTCGCTCCGCAATTATTCTCGTACAGCGCATAAGTATTTCCCGGAAAGCCGCTTGCAACATACTGCTTGCCTACTTCTTCACGCCCTTACGGGGTCATGACTCTTGGGATTTGACGGGCTGAGCGCCGCTACTCAGTGCTCCGCTCTCTCCGGAAATCACCGGGTCACCCTAGAGATTGGGGTCAGACCCTTAACTTATTAACTTATTTTCATCCCTCTGCTGGTGCCGCCGCCATGCGGCGGCATGGGCTCAACTCGAAAAAGCGTTTTAATAATAACTCAAGAAAATGGGACCAGGCACCATTTTACTTCTTAAGTCATGCTATCCTTAATGGTGGCGTACAATAAACCGCCCCGGTTGGCTTCCTCGTAAAGGTATCTACGGGAAACCCCTGTGCGCTTGGCTGCCTCCGACACCGCCCGGGCTACGGCCGGGGAAACACTTTCGTTAAAAACAGAAGGAATTATGTTTTCTGCTGAAAGCTGATCCGGTGAAATAATTTCGCCTAAAGCCTTTGCTGCCGCCAGGCACATTTCATCGTTTATGGTTCGGGCATGGCAATCAAGCGCTCCCCGGAAGACCCCGGGAAAAGCCAAAACGTTATTTATTTGGTTGGGAAAATCCGAGCGCCCGGTGGCAATAACACCGGCTACATCGTAAATCTCTTCCGGGTTAACCTCGGGCTCGGGATTGGCCAGGGCAAATATCACAGGCTTTGCGGCCATTTTTACAATATCTTCCCGGTCCAAGAGTCCCGGCCCCGAGACTCCGATGAAAACATCTGCTCCGGCGATAACTTCCTTAACCCTGCCATGCCGGCAGTTTACATTGGTATTTTCTGCCAACCACTTCTTATATGGTTTACCGGGCAGCCTGTCCCTTGCAATTGCACCTTTGCTGTCACAGACGATAATATCCTGAGCCCCGGCACTTATAAGAATCTTGGTTATGGCTACGCCGGCCGCACCCGCACCACTAATAACAATTTTCACATTGGGAAGTTCTTTATCCACCACTTTGAGGGCATTTAACAACCCGGCCAGAACGACAATTGCGGTACCATGCTGGTCGTCGTGGAATACAGGTATATCCAGCATTTGCGTCAGGCGTTCCTCCAGCTCAAAACACTTGGGTGCCGCTATATCCTCCAGGTTGATCCCCCCGAAGGACGGGGCAGCGGCCACTACCGCGCTAATAATTTGCTCGGGCTCCTTCACACTAAGGCACAGTGGAATGGCATCTATACCGGCAAACTTTTTAAAGAGTACCACCTTGCCTTCCATGACAGGCAAAGCACCTTCCGGGCCAATATTGCCCAGCCCCAACACTGCAGAACCATCCGTTACTATGGCTACGGAATTACCCTTCATGGTCAACCTGTAAGCCAGTTCCGGCTCCTGGGCAATAACTTCGGAAACCTTAGCAACACCGGGGGTATAAACAAGGGATAGGTCTTCCCTGTTCTGAATATCACGCTTTGCCTTTATTTCTATTTTTCCCCCCAGGTGTTTCAGAAAGACCCGGTCCTTTACCCGGATAACCTCTACCCCGGGCAACCCGTCCAAAACCTTGACCAAGTCCCCAATGTGGTCCCGGTTATTTAGCCTTACCATCAGTTCCCTTACCATATGAGTAGATGACGCCGAAACAAGGTCAATGGAACCCAGGCTGCCACCCTCTTCAGCTATGGCCGCCAGTACCCGGGCCAGCGTTCCCGGGCGGTTGGATAGTCTAAGCCTGATAATCACATTTAAGGACATTACCATGATGGAGTACCTCCATATTTTTTACTATCCTGTCATTTTAGACTTCATATATCTCACCGCGTCTATGTGCCGGCATATAAAGCCGGGGTTTACCCGGGACCTGAAGCGAAAGGTGCAGCACTCACACGTACTGTCGGTGGCCCGGAGTTCATAACGACAATCATAGTCTGTTACCACGGCCTCATTTTCATTTAAAAAGTATACGACCAAATCACCCACGTAATAAGGCTCACCAATTTTTACTGTCACAAAAACCATCCTTTTTGCCAAATGTACCTTTATGTCTTACAATATTCTTCATGGAAACCGTACATCCTCTCACCATTATATGTTTATAATTGCCGGATGTTAAGGATTGGACCGCTGTGTTTAAAGGGGGATGCAAATGAAACCTGCTTCTGAATTGATAAATCCGGCCCAGGCATGCAAAATACTGGGCATAACCCCAAGCGGCGTTAAAAGGTTAATCAGGGAAGGCTACTTGGAAATCAAAGGTGTTGTCAGGTTCAAGAACGGAGATATGAATCTCTTTGACGCCGGGCTGGTACAAAAACTGCTGCCGGACATGCCCCGCATAAAACAAGCCTGGGAAACACACGATAAATTCCTGTACGGTGCGCACCGGGTTTCCAAGGCCCGTATACACAGGCACAAATCTTATAATAGTAAAATAAATCATAAAGAACAGTTCTTTTGGGCGGTTAATTCCCTTGCCGAGAAAAGTGCACAGCTCATCAAGGCCTGTTTTTATCTTTTTCACTTGAACCATTACGCAAAAGCGGGAAATGAGTATTTATATGATTTAAAGGAACTGGTTTTACAAACTTTTGTGGAACAATATACGGGTGATGACCTGGTTAAAGTGAGTTTTATTGAAGGAGATAATAAGGTAAGTCTTTGCCCCGGGTGCAAGGCCCGGGCAAAGGAACGGGGTATGAGTTACCTGGAGTATTTGGACGCCACAGGAGCCTGCCCCAGATGCACACGGGAATTCAAATACTACAGCCTGTATGAATTTATCATCAATTACGATGAATACCGCTTTTGCTTTCACACCCCTTACTCCACGGCTAAAAAATGGTTTAAGAATGCCGGGATAAGGCCGCCGCAAAAGCCTAAACCCCAGCGGGAAGGAGCTTACACCTTCGGCAGGCCGGTATACGAATCCGAGGCCCAGGTGGTGGAATTAATAGAGGTTATTGAAGAACTGCAAAATTTCCTCGCCGATTTCGGTATTGAGCCGCTAATAGAAACCAATACCTGGGCCCTTTTTGACTAATTATGCTAACCAGTGAAGTGCACATGGGGACGGTTCTATTGTGCTAAAAGTTACTTTTAGCGCGCGGGCGCCCCGGTGGTTTCCTCCGTTCAATCCGCAATTATTCTCGTGCAGCGGGTAAGTATTTCCCGGAAAGCCGCTTGCCACAGACTGCTTGCCTACTTCTGCACGCCCTAAGGGGTCATGGCTTTTGGGATTTGACGGGCTGAGCGCCGCTACTCAGTGCTCCGCTCTCGCCGAAAGCCACCGGGTCACCCTGGTGATACTTTTTCATTCCTCTGCTGGTACCGCCTTTAAGGCGGTATGGAGTCTTCTTTGTAAAAAATTTTGGAGGGGAAAAGTCGGAATCGAACCGGACCCCGGCCTGGATTGCAGGCCGGCCAGCGGGTTTGCAGCCCGTGGGAGGCGCCAGCCCCGTTTTCCCCGTTTAACTTATTTCAGCAATTATAATTCAATTCCTTTATGTGATCCATTAAATTATTTTATGAAGTAGTTCTTATTCTTAACTGTTATTTATCACTAAAATATGCCCGGTCTTTCATGACCGGGCATTAAAAGGTTGCATATTTATAGAGCCGCATTTTACTTTTAGTCTTGCGCCTGTTTCGCCTAAGTCCCGGGCCCGGTGGCAGGCTACGCTTCCCCGGTCCACCGCAAGCAGGAGAGGTTTTTCCTTTTACCAGCCCCTGGTATATTCTCCCGCACAGGGAATACACGCGAATTTGCCGTCTTTCACCCTGGCCCGGGCCTCCATAACATTCTCCCCGCAGTGGGCACATTGTACGGTGGCAAAAATACGGGCTTTGGGAGGTAGATCCATATCAACAGTCTCCACTTGAATAAGCTCTTCCTCCGGCATGGTTAATATTTTTTCCATACGTTCTTCACGGCTCAAATTTTCCTGTCCCCTCCACGCCTGATCCTTGATAACCAGGCGCAGGGCCGTCTTGCTGTCTCTGCTGCCAAAGGTGTAAACCTGTTTGCCGTAATCACGGTAAATGAGGTTACCCTTACCCAGGGTACAGCCGGTGAGGAACATAATGGCATCCACACCGCAGGCATCGTTTTCCACTATGGCCACCAGTTCTTCATCTTGATCACGATCTTCCGCCAGTTTTTCAAGGGCGGTCTTGGCCACCCGGTACCCTATGGCCAGACCCGGGCACGAATGGCCGTGAAAATCAATACACTTTTCCCAATCAGTTTTTTCCATACACATTCTGGTTTATCACTCCCTGCTTATAAAATAAAAAAACCACGAAAATGCTTTACCCTGTATTCGAACAGGATTTATACCTTCGTGGCAATTCTTCACAATATAGATTCTTAAAATACATTGTTTTTATAGAGGGGTAGCTCCGAGCTACTGTCTATTAATAAGTTTATTCTATCTATTTTAAAATTTACCTGCCGCAAATAAAATATTTTGTTATTTTAACAACTCTTTATACAGCTCAGGTCTACGAGCTTTCAAAAAAAAGCTGTTACGCATCGACTCCGACTCCTGCCGGCGTATAATATTAATCAACTTTGAGTCCAGGGGAACCACTAAAAGTTCCTCCCGCCCGTTAAAGGCTTCAGCAACTACATTTCCCTTGGGGTCCAGAACCAGGGCTCCCCCGCAGAAACTTTGTTTTTCACTGCCCTTCCCCACCAGGTTACAGGAAGCAATAAAAACCGAATTATCGTAGGCCCGGGCAGCAAGGTATTTAAGCCAAATACTCCTTCTATCCCCTACAATGGTGGGTGAAGCATGGGGGGCAAATATTATTTCCGCTCCCTTAAGGGAAAGTATGGCGGTTATTTCCGGGAAATGCAATTCCCAGCAAATTTCAACGGCAAAACCGGCCTTGTCGGTAAAATATACCGGAAATTCACCGGCCGGGGTAAAGTAAGGTTTTTCACTTTCCCCCAGGTGGGTTTTCCGGTACGCCTGCACGGTGCCGTCCGGCCAGGCTACCAGATGGGTATTGTAGGGCTTATCCGGCCCCGATTTTTCAGCCATCCCGGCCAGGACCACCAGACCCTCATCCCGGGCCATACGGCTAACCGCCCGGGAACTGTCCCCCGGTATTGTTTCCGCCACGCTATGAACATTTTCCCGCTGGTAACCGTGAATACAAAGCTCGGGGAAACAAATTATTTCGGCGCCCCGGGCGGCGGCATCCTTTATAAATTTATGCATTTTGGCCAGGTTGTCCTGTACCCGCCCGAAACGGGATTCCATTTGAACCAGTGCTATTGTGATGTCCTTCATGGCATTTCTCCCTGTTATATTATTGCCGGTGCACATGGGGACGGTTCTTTTGTGCTAAAAGTTACTCTTAGCGCGCGGGCGCCCCGGTGGTTTCCTCCGTTCGCTACGCAATTATTCTCGTGGAGCAGGTAAGTGTTTCCGGAAAGCCGCTTGCTACAGACTGTATTAGGTACTTTTTCATCCCTCTGCTGGTGCCGCCTTCCGGCGGCATGGGCTTCTACCTACATTCTTTTCAACCTGAGTTGAATTTTTTCCTCTATGCAACAAAAAATTGGCGAGTTACGTCAAATTATACTGGAATTTCATATATCAGGAAGTGTAAAATAAATACCGAAAGGTGGTTGATAAAATTGACTTCTCCCGTACCGGGAAAAGGAATAAAAACAAAAAAAACGCGGTCAAGTCTACCCCTGGTAGTGGCGGCTATCCTGGTTTGGGCCGGGTTAATATACGGCGGCTTTTACCTGGCTAAAGATTATGTGGACAATTCCATACAGAAAGTACAGGAAACCAATGCCATGAATGTTAAGGTGTTGGAAGATAGGTTAAACAGTATCAATACCGAAATGAAGGAAATTAAATCCGCGCTGGCCCAAACGGATGAAACCCTGGCCAGTACCAATTCCACCAGGCAAGAACTTAATCAAAAGATTGAAGAACTGGACAAGCAGTTAAAGGCATTGGAAAAAAGCCTGAATATACTGAGGGAGTCCGGCGATGTGGAAAATTAATGTTTTTGTTGGCTTTTTATTGGCACCTTTTCTGGGAGCCGCCCTATTCCTTTTAAATTTACAAGCCCATGCTGATTCCCTGTTGCTGCCTTTTAAGCAGCTTAATCCCGCTGTGAAATCAGTAGAAGCAGAAATGCATGATTTACAGGACAGTGTAGGCTTTATACGGGAAACTATAGAAGAACAGAAGCGGCAGTATGAAGAACAAAAACGCATATTGGAGGAACTGGCCCAGGAAAGCAAAGCCCAAAAAGACCTTTCTGACCAGGTATACGAGGAAAGGATACTGGAAAGGCTTGGCCCCCCCATAGCTACTCACCGGTCGGATCGAGTGGAAATAAAGGTGTTTTCCCTTAAGGAAATGGATTACAGGGGTTATATTGCCAAGGTTAAGCTATTCGACCCCAACGCCGTTAAGGTAGTGCTGGCAAAGGATAAGTGGGGAGAAAGCGAAACCACCAGCCAGGCGGTTTCCCGCACAGGGGCCATATTGGGTGTTAACGGTGGGGGTTTCTATCCCGTTTACCAGGACGGGCGTGAGTATATATTGCCCATTGGCAATACTATGGTCAATGGAAAGTTATTGAATGGCTTTTCCCCTTCACATAATGATTTGTTTTTTGCCGGGTTGACCAGGCAGGGAGACCTGGTGGGGGGAATCTTTCATAAAAAGGAAAAACTTATGAAGCTGAATCCCTGGCAGGGAGTGAGTTTTGTTCCTGTACTAATCAGGGATCGTAGACCGGTGGACATTCCACAAAAATGGCAGTTTGAAAAGCAGCCCCGCACTATAATAGGTGAATATGGAAACGGTGACTTAATATTGATAGTGGTGGACGGCCGTCAATCCAGCTGGAGTAGCGGTGTCACCCTGGAAAGGCTGCAGATAAAACTGATCGAGTTGGGAGTAATCGATGCTTATAACCTCGACGGCGGCGGTTCAAGTGCTTTTGTTTATAAAGGGGAGGTACTAAACCGTCCTTCAGACGGCAGGCAGCGTCCCGTGGCTACAAATATCGTGGTAATGCCTTAGGAGGTCCGCTGGGACCCCCAAGCTTAAAAGACTCAATAATTTTTAGAGCCTCAAGTTACTCTGTAACTTGAGGCTTTTGGTTTGCTTTCGGGCCCTGCAACAGCTTTACCTTGGTTACCCTCAGCCCGTCCACTTCTTCCACCTCCAGAACAGCACCGGGGATTTCCACCCGGTCGCCGGGGGTGGGAGTTTTACCCAGGTTACCGAAAACGTAGCCGCCAATGGTGTCATAGTGCTGGTAACTCTCCCCCGGGTCCAGCCCGAACTTTTTCACAAACTCATCCAAAAGCAGCATACCGGAAATTGAAAAAACGCCTTCCTCCAGTTTTTTAATATCCTGGGCTTCATCGTCAAACTCATCCTGTATTTCCCCCACCAGCTCTTCCAGGACATTTTCCATGGTTACAATTCCCGCGGTTCCCCGTATTCATCCACCACCACCTCCATATGCTGGCGTTGCCGTTGGCACCATTATTTCCCGGGCAAACCTTTTTTCAAAGTCAAAAACATTTTGCAGTAACTCCTGCTCGCTGTACTTTAAATGACCGCTCTTATAACTTTCGGAAACCGGCATGCGCAGCTCTTCCTCTGCTTAATTTTATTGATTTTTATCTAAATGTAATGTCAAATAAAGGAACTTAATTATTGCTGAACGAATCTAAATATTTAAATAGTGAATTTATTGTACAGAGGGGGAAAGATTGCAGAATGCCAAAACGTAATTTGGCCTATGGCATACTGGGCTTGGTTGTTCTGGTATTGCTGGCGGTAACAATTTACCGGGGGGCACCGGGTCTTTCATTTGCAGTGGGGGATAACGGCGGCAAGGAACAAGAAGCGGTGGGCAAAAAAGATTCCCAGGGGAAGGAACCCCAGGTTACACCTGAAGAGTGGGCCCTGGAGGTTGGGGCAAATGAACTGGGACAGGTACCCATACTGATTTACCACCGTATCGGAGAGCCTGAAGGTCGCTGGACCAGGACACCGGAAAACTTCCGCAAGGATTTGGAAGATCTTCATTCCCGGGGCTATGTGCTGGTTTCCATGACGGACTTTTTCAACAAGAATATAGACATACCCGCGGGAAAATCACCGGCGGTGATTACCTTTGATGACAGCACTCCCGGTCACTTTCGCCTGCTGGAAGATGAAAACGGGAAGCTTATACCGGACCCTGATTGTGCTGTGGGGATTTTAAAGAGTTTCGGGGAAAAACACCCCGAATTCGGGCATACCGCCACCTTTTACATAAATGCCAATCCCTTCGGGGGTGAAGAGGGACAAGCCCAATACTGGAAAAAGAAACTACAACTGCTGGATGAATGGGGCTTCGAAATAGGAAACCACACGTATCATCACGCCTACCTCAAGGATCTGGACAACCAAAAGGTACAGGAAGAAATAGCAAGCCTGCAGGATCACATACAGGAGGCATTGCCCGGATATAAACCGGCAACGATGGCCATTGTACAGGACGGGGTGCCGGAACCCTACAAGCTGTTACTTGAGGGCAAAAACGGTGATACAACGTATAAACATGACGGCGTTTTGCTCTGGGCATGGAGAGCCGAAAATTCACCCTACCATCGTGAATTCGATCCTTACCGTATACAGCGAATACAAGTATTCCAGGATAACGGGGAAAGCAGCCTGGTCAACTGGTTAAATAGAATTGAGCCACAACGATATATCAGTGACGGCGATCCGGAAGTTGTCTCTATCCCCGAAGGATGGGAAGAAACGCTTCCCGGTGAACATGATTACAATGTAGTTACTTATAAAAATGAAGCTTTGGAGCGGACACCGGAAAAGGAACAACAGGCCGCCAACGCCAAGGGAGTACACGTAACATTCTCCTATGCTTCCTCCCAGGAAAGGTGGCAGAATATAATCTCTCTGGTGGAAAATACACAATTAAACGCCATCCAGTTGGATGTCAAGGACGAATCAGGGCGCATGGGTTATGCTTCCAATGTGGAGCTGGCAAAAGAAATAGGGGCGGATAATGATTATCTACCCATCAGGGAAATGCTGGCCGACCTCCGGGACCGCGGAATCTATTCCGTGGCCCGGATTGTTGTCTCCCGTGACCCGGTATTGGCACAAAAAAAGCCGGAATACATGGTAAAATCCCAAAACGGTACCCCTCTGGGGGGCGGCGTATGGGTTAATCCCCGCTCGAAGGATGTATGGAAATATAATGTAGACCTGGCCAAAGAAGCCTATGAACTGGGTTTTGACGAAGTGCAGTTTGATTATATTCGTTTCCCCGAGGGCAAGGCGGCGTGGAGCGCTAACTACGGGCAGGAAGATGTAAGACCCAAGGTTGAGGTCATCACGGACTTCTTCCGTTACGCGCGGGAGGAGATAGGTTGGGACAAGCGTCTTTCAGCTGCTGTATTCGGCTTTATCGGTTATGCCCAAGACGATTTGAAAATAGGACAACGGCCTGAAAGAATGGGGCCTTACCTTGATTATATGTCACCCATGGTCTATCCTTCTCATTACAGCCCCGGTAACTACGGATACTCAAATCCCAACGCCAACCCTTACGGCATAGTGGACAAATCCCTGGCCGACTTTGAGCGGCTCTTACAACCAACGGGCTGCCTGATTCGCCCTTGGCTGCAAGCATTCACCCTGGGTCCCCCCCGTTACGGCAGAGAAGAAATACGCGCGCAAATCGAAGCTAGTGAAAAACACTCCATCAACACGTGGCTACTCTGGAACCCGGGTGTCTATTACAACCAAGAACACATTGTACCTTAAATAATTCAAGAAGTTGGTGCCAGGCACCAACTTCTTGAATTATTCCAACAGCTCCCCGATTATGTTGAATAAATCTATTGATCTGATAATCCCCACTGCTTTGTTGTTTTCCATTACCGGAATAATATTTACTTTTCCGCTGAGCATTACCCGGCTCGCCTCGGCAGCATTATCATTTACACCTACACAGTTACTGAATACCGGGCGCATAACCTCATTTACATTTATCAACATGGCATTGTCCTCAACCACATCCCGGGAAAAAAAGCGAGTCAGCGCGGCACCTACCGAAGATTTTACATTTATAGCGTTTAGCATGGTCCTTATGGTTAAAATTCCCGTTAAATCCCTATCATCATTTAATACCAGTAATGATCTCTGACCGGAAATTATACCTCTTTTATCCGTATGGAAGGAATCACTTAATACCTTTATTGCCTCCGCCAGGGTGGAATTGACGTGTACGCTGGGATACTTCTCCAAGGGAACCATAATATCACGAACGGATTTCTTTTTCATAATACCAACTCCTTTGATGCTATTTTTCTGAATATTTAATAAATTTTAATTCCACCGGGCTTTGTCTAACAATAACTTTTCCTTTAGATAATAAATCAGCCACCTTTGACGGGGTTTTAACCTGTCGAACGTTTCATAAATATAAAAAACCCATGGATTTTAAAATAATCCATGGGCAAACACCTTTTATTGATGTCCGGTTATTCACCGGCGACTTTACCACAACAAGAACCGGGTGTGCAATCTCCCTTCCCAGGGTTGCTGCCACAGCAGCTGGCCGGTTCTTCATTGGCCGGTTTACCCACTGAACTGGGCAAGAAAGGGCTGGAAATAAGCTTGCGCAAATTGTTGCCCCCACATTCGGGACATTTGGGATCGTTGCCGTCTTTCCCCGGCAGTTGGAGCACTTCGAAGGTTTTCTGGCAATCCTGGCATTGATACTCAAAAATCGGCATATTTCATTACCTCCTGAAATTATGTCCAAATCTAATTAACAAAATAATTTTTTTCTACATCCATATTTAAAAATCCTTCTAAAACAGAAGGGAAAACAGTGTATATGTGGTAAACTATAATTAAAGCAGCAATTATCAAATCAATACAGGGGGAGTGAGAATACATGACTAATATTGATTTTAAAGAACCAAGCGTAGACCTCAATAAAATTAAAGAAAAGCTGATGTGGGATTTTAAACTGGAAGAGGAGTTTAAAAATCGCCAGAAGGGTTTTGCTTTTGTCATTGATGTTTATGACAAAAACCCCCAGTTAACTTTATATAAGGTGGGCGACATGCTAAGTTCCACAAAATTCCTGGCCAAACAGCCGCCCAAAGAAATGCTGGTAAGGGCGGTGGAAGAACAGGGAGGCAGTTTGGAAGAAAATAACCTCTTTAATGCCAACGAAGAAATAAAGAGCTGGGTAAAGGAAAACTTAATGTAAAACCGTTTTAGCCGGGCCGATTAAGCCCGGCTTTTTAGCTGCCGATAATAAGGTTATACCGCTTGGCCCGTGCCGGCAAGCCCGATAATCTTAAACCGGTTACGGGTTTTAAACCGGTGACAGAAAAATAGGCTTCCCAGTCTTTGTGATAAACAAAGGGCTTATCCCCTCCAACCATAACATCTTCCCAACGGGCGCCAAAAAAGTTTTCAAACTCGCCGGCCAGCATTTCCATATCTTCGATATCCACAGGAATATCCAGCAAAATCCTTTGGAGGTCACCGACGGCAACCACTTTTCTATCGCACTCTCATCCTGACTCGTAAAAATAAACCGGTACCCGGCTGTCCTTGTCCAGGTTCTCCATAATATTTTTTATTTCAGCCAGTATTCGTTCATCCAAAGTAGCAAATACTGTCATAGCGTTATTGGCAGCCACGGTCAGGGCAGCGGCTAGCTGGTCATTATTTATTGCTGCTATAACCATATAACCCTCATCCTTCCATTTACGCTATGTCAAAAATGGGACAAGGGACCTGTCCCCGTTTCCCACAAGCGCATCGGGGTTGTGATCTTTAAAAAAGGCCTTTTTTAACTCTTTTTCCTTAGTCATAATCAACTTATCACTGTCTTCTGCCTGGCGCAGCCGGCAGCTATATACCACAGGAAAATATTTGCGGATAAAATTACCGTCTGTGTGAGCTGTAAGGGCTATTATTTGAAAGCCAAGTTGTTCGGCAACGAAAAAGACCGGCTCTAATACATGGTCGCTTGATGCTTTTCCAAAGGGATTGTCTACAATAATACTGCTATAGCGTTTAACATTCTGATTAACATACTGTCTTTTTTCCGCTAAATAATTCAATATACCTAAAAAGAGGGTCATATTCTTACTCCACTTTTCTCCGCCGCTCCAGCGGTTTGATTCTTCCCAGGAAAATAGACCCCCGCTAACTTTTCCATCATTGCTTACCTTTCGGCATTTGACCTTAATTGTTTCATTTTTCATGACCGCTCTCAATAGCTGTTTTGATTGAATCCATTTTTCAATGGCCTTTCTTACCTTTGCATCATCTTCCTGACCGGATTCATCTTTAAACCTGCTGTCTTCCAGTTCCCCCAGCATCCAGTATATCTGTCTTCTCAGTTCTTCTTTACCTTCTTCTTCCTTCCAGCCGGGAACGCTAAAGATATATATTTCCTTCCATTTATCATCTACTTTAACCTTTGTTTTTTGGGGTATCTGCTCCAATTCTTCCTTAATCCTCTTCAAATGTCCATGCAGGTAGGCTATAAACTGCTCAAGCTCAATATTATGATTTCGCAGGTCCTTTTCAATAATGGTAATAATATTTTGGATTCTTTTTTGCATTCTCCCGTGCCATTCCATTATTTCCGCATAATTCCTTTTGTTTCTTAGGCCTGCTTTAACATCCTCGCGCATGCGTAAATCTTTTACCTCTTGATTGCAGTATTCCACCAACCTTTGACGCTGGTCATCGATTTTTTCCTGCAGTTGTGCAACTTTCTGTTCTCCAGCTTCCAGCTGTTTAAATAGGCTTTGCAACATTTGCCTGCGCCGGTAAGCATAATTGGCAACAGTTTTTCCCTCCAAAATTGCAGCATCGATATCTTCGGACAAAAAACCAAAGCGCTCGTTTTTTCCCTTTAGCTGGTTATAAGCTTCAAGTAATTCCTTATGTTCCTCCTGTAGTTTAACGTGTTCAATATCAAGTTCCTTCTGCCATTCCCGCAATTCTTTATCTTCTTTTTCTAAATTTTCCCGCACAATATTCAAGGGATCATGAAACAGGTCTACGGGATGGGGGGAAAAATCCCTGTTAAAATCTTCTTTACGAGTATTTAAAACTACCCTTTTAGAATCATAATCTTCTTTGAGTTTTTCATAGTTTTCTTTAACCGGCTTTATGCTTCTATTTATCTCTTTCTTTTGGGCTGTTAAATTTAATAGTTCCTCGTTACCATATTCGGGAAATTCCATCTCCAAATCAACATCGTCACGGGCATTGGCCTGTTTTAACTTTAATTCACCCTTCTGATCATTTAAATCCCGGTCATATTTTTCAATACTTTCCAAAATGCTTTGCCGGTTACTTTGTTCCTTGCGCAATTGAGCTTCAGCATTTCTTTTACGCGCTTTCAATGTGGTTAAAAGCACCTGCGAAAAAACGGGTTCCAAATGCATATTATTTATAACATTTTGGTAATCTTCATCATTTTTCAAAGATTTCAGTTCGCTTCTTATCTCCCCGGTGCCCAGTTTATATTCTTCAATTGTTCTGGCTTGCTGCCGGTAATGATTATTTGCTTTTTCTTTAGCTATTTGGTTGCCTTCCTTTTCTTGCAGCCACTTGTATTTCTCTTTACGAGCCTTTTCCAAGATATTTTTTTGCTCCAGATATTCTCCGGCGGCGAAAAGCCTGCGTTCGACATCATTCTTGCTCTCCTTTGCTTCCTGCAAGCGCCTTAGATATACTTCCTTTTCACCAGCCACTTTCTCCAGCCGGCTCTCCACTTGCTGCAATTCATTCTTGATGCTTTCTTGTTGCTCCACTAAAGCTACTCGGGCCTGCTTCAGCTCTTCAAATTGAGCATATGGATACTTGCTATAAAAATCACGGGTGTTGGCCAGCAGTACTTTCCAGCTGTTATAAATTTCATCACACTGTTCCCTCTGCTGTCTAATTTCCTCTGCTTCACCGGTCAACTTTTCTTTCCAGGCCGAGAATTCATCCTTGTATATGTTATGCTTCCAGTTCTGCGGTTCAATAAAAGTTAAACCGGTCTCCAAGCCATCTAAATATAAACGTGCCTGTCTCGATGATAAAACAACCACCGGGTGGGTAAACCTTTTCCGCTGTGCTTCAAGCTTCTTAATCAACTTTTCCGTGTCATCTTCAGAGGTAATTAAAGCCATGGGCCAGAGCAAAAAAGTATCCGCGGCTATATCCGGCCGGCCGTCAATAGCCCGTTCAATAAAGGAAGAGCCCAGTTCCAAATATGGAAATTGTGATTGCCAGCCGTGTACAAGTTTTTCCAATAAAGGATCTGCGGCAAAAGTTTCACAGTCTTGATAATCATCTATAAAACGATAGGCCAGGCGTTCCTTATTTAATAAATCTTGTCTCTCTTTATGCAAGTATTCTACTTTTTCCTCTACCTGGGCACTTATTGAGGCTTCCTCTGTGTATAGAGAGTGAAAGCGAGCAAACTCAGAGTTTTGGTTTATCAATTGATTTTTTAGGTGTTCTTGGGCATCCTCAATATGCCGGAGGTTCATGGTTATTTTAGTTACTTTCTCGGATATCTGCTCTGCTTCGCTGCGTTTTTGTTTCATTAGCTGATCTAAATTGTTCTCATCTTTAGCCAGTTCGTTTAGCTTCTTTTGATAATCCCTTTGATTATTTTCTAGCTCTTCGGCTTCCTTTTCCAATTGTGGTAAAACAATCTCCACTTGCTCTTTATCAGGATTCAGCAGAATGTTTACTTTTAATTTTTCCATGCGTTCGGTGGCGGAAGCAATTTTTTCTTTAAAAGAAGCCACTTTCTCAGCAATTTCAACTTCCTTTTTATTCAGCTGCTCAAGTTCTTTTTCCAATTTGTCTTTTTTCTCTTCATGGCGAGCCAATTGCTCCTGCCGGGCGTTTAAAACAGCTTCAATTTTTTGTTTTTTTGCTATGAAATATCCCTTTAACTCCTGCTTTACCCGGATAAGCTCCTGTTCCAATTCAACTGCCGCCGGGCTTTGTTCCAACTGCTGCAGCTGTTTTTTAAGTTCGGTCTTATATTCCTGGTATTCTTTTATTCTCTGCTTTATCTGTGCTATTTCCAGTGACTGGTAGCGGCGCTCAATTTCCCTAAGCTTTTCTCGGTATTCCAGGTACTGCTCCCTGGCATCCATGTACCTGGTTTCAAGTTTCTCATATTCCTGTTCCAGAATTCTAATCTCAAGGGACTTCCTTTTTCTTTGCAGGGTCCCTTGGGCTTCCTTTAAATTTTCGAATTTGACCGCTAGTTCTTCCTGTTTTCTTTCATTTTCATCTTTTTCCTCCTCTGTAAGCTGGAAAAAAGCTTTTGCCCTCTGCTTGTCCTGCAACCATTTCTGCTGCTCCTGATGTAAATTTTGATATTGTCCAACAAAGTAGTTGACTCGCTCTTCAATGCTTTTATTTTCATCCAGTTGTTTTTGCAACCGTTTATGTTCTTTAAAGTGAGAACGCTGCTTATCAAAAAGCTCCACAAAATCCTTTGCACCATTGCCGGCCAGCGCTTCTTCCACAGTGGGAATTAAAAGCTGGTCCACAAGCTGGGTTGTGGTCTTGCATCCTTCAAAAAAGCCTTCCACTTCCCCTTCCGCCCCATTAATATCCACTATTTTTTTCCATTGGGAAGGAACGATTTTGAAATTGCTTTCCAAATACTGGTGATAGGCTGAAATTTTCGGAAATGTTTGAGCCAGCATTGATTTTTTGGTCATTTCATAATAGTAATCTTGCATTTCCCCATGAGCAGCCGGCCGTTTCTCGCCGTTTTTTCCTTTCCGAACAAAGGGGAGACCCTCTATTCCATTAGAGTCACCGGCCTCATATTCGTAAACATAGCGATGAGAATCCAGTTTATCGTTTTTCATGAACAATGTTACAGCAGTTAATGCATAACGCCGGGGATGCTCATTTATGATCCACTCTATGGCCACATGGGCACTGGAGCCCTGCAGCAGCAAGGTGTCCTTGAGCTTGCGTTCCGCCAGGTCATGGTGCGGCAGTACCGCTTGTATTGCTGCTTGAATAAAAACTGTTTTACCGCCACCGTTTTCCAAAAGTATTATGCCATTGAACCCGTCGAACAAGAAAATATCATCGTTATATCTTTTTGACCCGCCTTCATAGATTACATTGGTAAATCTAATCTTAGAGATTGCCGGCAATTTGAGCTTCCCCTTTCTTTTCCTCATACCGGTACATAAACTCTAAAATTCCCCGGTTGTATTCTACTTCCATATAATACCGTTGAATGATGATTTTGGCCTTTTCAGTTAATTCAAGCTCATAATTGCCAATATCGTTGACAAGCTCCTGCGCCTCAAGAAAACGCTTTACACCGTCCAGAAAGCCCAGGCGACTTTTTGTACGTTTATCCTGGGTTTTAGATGTTTCTTTCAAGTCATCCAGGGCATCCCACTTTTCTAAAATGGCGCACCAATTATACTTATACTCCTTTTCCGCCTCCAACAAGGTTTCCTGATCATGTTCCTTTAACGATTGCAGGCGTTCATCCAGGAGTCTAAGCCAGTCACTCATGGAGATAAATTCAATTGTTGGCTCAATTGTTTGATAACTGTTATAAAAGGCCCCAAACAAAACGATAATTGCCACATACATCAGGTAAATATCGCTGTTCGTGGAGTTGGCCTTCAGATAATTCCTTTTTAATGTCTCATTCTTTATATGATGAGGTGAACTCACTGCCAAGGGAACAAAATATAAATTATCCCCGGCAGAAATAATGGTACATTCAACTTCATAAGCAAACTGATCAACCAAACCCCTTATCTGATCATCACTAAAATACAACCTGAGTTCATCTTCGTTTCCTTTACCGTCTATACTCAATTTTGAAAACAATCGAAAAGCCTGCATAATTTGTTCTTGTTCATACAGCATATTTTTACCGCCCCAACCGAAAAATAAAGTTTTGGATCTGATACCGTTCGGTTACTTGTATTATTTCCGGCAGTTCCTCAACAATGATCTTCTTAACATTTTTGCCGAAAATCTGTTGTGCATTGGCAAAAAAATAAACTTGTTCATCATGATCATTAAATTTGCCCACGTCTAAAGGAGAATTTTGGTGTAACAGCAGCCAAAAATCATAAAAAGACCTGTTTTCCAGAAGCTCATGGTAGCCATTGGACCTTAACTGCTCAACCATTTGCTGGAGTGTAAATTTATCAACATCCCTAAATATTTGGCATATTAATTCCATTATCCTAGTGAAGTTTTGTCTTTGTACTTCTTGGTCTATACGTTTTTGCTCTTGCGATGATATTGATAAGAATTGCGCCTCCTCACTTGCTGACCGGTCCCCGCCGGTATACTGCGGGGCAAATACCGCTAACGGAGACCACCCCCGGTATTGTTCCGGGGATAGAAATGGTTCCACCAGTACACGTGCCGCCTGGGCAGGCAGTGGACTGGCTACAAGCCGGGCAACAATTTCCTGGTCAAAGTTAAAGGAATTTACAGCGACAAAATATAAAGACTCCCGGGCGGCTTTTAAAACAGTGGTGTTTAATTCTATGGATTTTTTCAATAACAGGCTGTGCTGGTGGTGAACTTCACCCAGTTCACCGTCAATTCTTAAGATAAGCTCATAGGCTCTTTGATCCCGGCGGTCCGTTTTTTCGTAGCTGAACCGGTCTCTGGTTTCATGAACAAAGGCCAGCAATTCTTCAAACTCTTCGTTTTCACGCTGCAGCCGCTGATGCACATCTTGTATTGTTTGTTCATACCGCTGGTAAGCTTCGTCGGAAATAATATTGCGCTGAATCTCCTGCTTTACTTTTCTCATCCGTTCCTGCAGTTGTTCAACATTCATGCGCATCTCTTCAATCTGCCTGAGAGCCCCGGTAAACTCCCCTTTTTCCAGCTGCTTACGCAAAAGCAGCTGGTTAATTGAAAGCTGAAACTCGCTAAAAAATTCCTTGGTTGCGAATATAAGTTCCAACCCGTGCTCATCTAAAACATAATACTGGCTATATGCTTCCAGATCATGTTTTGATGCTTTTAAATACGAATATACCGCCTCCTCCATTTTACGCGTTTCCCAATTATAAAAAAGATGAGCAACCCTTTTCCCTCCCGGCGGCCGAAAGGTATCGATAATAGAGCGGGCTAAGCTTTCATAGCCTTTAGCGTCAAGGGAAATCTCTTCGCTGGTAAGATCCGCCAAATATTTGGCCAATTCACGTGCTCCGGCCTTTCTTCTCATTAACATGTGTTCAAAGAAAAAAAGCAGTGTAAGCATGCCCAGGCCATAATAGTCTATGGAAACTCCATTTTTATCTTTTCCATTTTTATTTTTAAGCCTAAACAACGGCTCAAATAACCCAATACGGTGCATCCGCTCGTGATAGCCGGATGTAATTCCCTTTAGCTGGTCATCCATACACTATTTCTCCATATCTTTTGAAGTTCGTCTTTGCTTAATGCTTCCTGGGGATAATAACGACCTTCGGATAAGAGATTTGACAGCTTCTCCTTATCATCCTGGTTAAAATAAGCTAAAAATTCTTCCAGCGCCTGCCGGTCCGGGCGCTGGGTTTGTTTACCATATTCCGCTTCCTTGGCCAAAAGTGCCCTGTAAAAAACTACAGCTGGCTTTAATCTGACATTTCTGTTAATAGACCACCAAATGCGTATTCCTTCTGCATCCAAATCACCGAAATAGAAAATGGTATGTTCACAGCCCGGTAGGTTTAATTGCTTTGGTAAAAGTGTCATATTAGCCACAGCTTTCCAGCCTTCTCCGTAGATCAATGAGGTAAACGCTGTTTCACAAAGCATATCAGCCAAAGCATAGTAAGTGGTTTTATTTTCCACAACAAGATGCAAATGCGATGAAGAAGAAAATTGCTTTGGAGAAACACTAAGCATAAGCGGGTCGGGAGTTATTTCTATTTTCAACTGCCCCAGAATACCCAACCGGTCGACAACTTTTATGCCCCCTTCTTCCAACCACTTTTCATTCGCTACCAACTCATAGGAGCGTTGCGGCATGGAAGCAGGGAATTGAGGAACTCCATTAATTTTTAAATAGTCATCTATCTTTTTAATGTATTTAAAATCCTTCTCCCATTCTGTTTCGCTTAACTTATAATAGCAATCCAAGCTTATTAACGGGTGTACCGTTAACTGCAATTGCTTAATTTGCTTATGATGCGGTTTTAACGCATTTTTCTTAACTGAATATTTATTAGCTAACGATGGATTTTTATGATTTTCTCCTGCCGAAGCTATTTTCTTTAACACACCTTGCTGTTCCAAAGAAAGTATGGCTTCGGCAAACTCTGCATAGGTTGTTGAACCGGGGCAAACTTGCTCCAGCTTGCCAAGGGTAATGAATGAGTTCTTATATACTTTTAAAAAGTCCAGTAGTTTTTGCTGAAGCACTTAAAAACACCTCATTTGCTGCTTTTGGTCAAAGCCGCCTGCTCCTTTGCTAATTTCACCGGCGCAGCACAGCATGGATCCACCAGGTGAAACAGCCGGGCCATGGCCACTAAATCTAATCTGTTATGTTCTAAAATAGGTTCCACCAGTGCTGTATCAGAGGTTTTTACAAACCGGTGATAGGTTTCGGGTATCAGGTATCCTGGAATATCCCCTTCCCGCTTAAAGCCCAATAGGTATTCCTCCAGGGTCATCAGGCGGCAGTCGGGTAAATGCTGTTTCAAATGCTTGCGGGCATGATACAAAAGATCTACATGGAAATGGTCATAATGATAAAAGAGCCTGTGGGCCACGGCCCGCCCGGTTATGTAGGGAAGGTCAAAGCGCTTACCGTTATAGGTCACAATCACCTTAAACTTTTTCAGTACACGGTTCACTGCTTCCAACACCGCTTTTTCCTCACGGTAATGCCGCGCAAAATATTGTTCCGCCACCAGGTGACCGGAATTACTTAGATAAAGTACTCCCACCAAAAAAAGGGGTTGGCTGGCCCATAATCCAGTGGACTCAATATCCAGGAAAACAATATCCTCCGGCCGGAAAAAGGAAAGTATCTCCCAGTCCTGTTGCTTTAACTTGTCCTCGTTTACAACCCCCACTCCCCGGAGCAGCTTTAAATTTCCCTTAATCAAAGCGGTTTTTTCAGGGAAACAAAACTTACCGGGATAATTCTCTTCTAACAAAATACACTCTCCCATGGGCGAGCATATTTTTTTCCCCCGCGGAATGGGTGTAGGAGTATTAATCTTAGGCGTAGCTTTAGGCGCCTGTTTTTTCTCCTTTACGTTATTTAGCCGGTCAAAAAGGTTCATTGCATCATCTTCACCTTTTAGATAAGATTTCTTTGGGCCGTATTCATGAAGTAACTTTGCACACAGGGACGGTTCTATTGTGCTACCTTTCCTACCTTGAAAAAACTCTCTTGTGTCGTTTATAAGATAATTACTTCGCCGGAGCGGGCAGCACCCTGCGCTCACTTACTCAGCCTTTAATTGAATGAGCTCACTCCGCTCCGGGCGGCTCATAACTCGCTTCGCTCAAACAGGATTCGCCGCTGATCCTCCGCTCCGTTCGCTCTTTGACACATTGGCTTTTGCGCATAAGAAATTGCGCCGCAACGGCAAAGCTAACATAATCTTGTTCCGACAGGTACCATGCCGTTGCCGTCATTCGCTCCGGGTGTTGCCCGCTCCTTCCCCCCGGTATTGCTCTGAAAATAAGGAACAGAGTTACCTTTTCATACTTCTGCTGGTGCCGCCATACGGCGGCATGGGCGTCTACCTTGAAAAGACCACTTTGAAAGTTACTTGTAGCGCGTGGGCGCCCCGGTGGTTTCCTCCGTTCGCTCCGCAATTATTCTTGTACAGCGCATAAGTTTCTCCCGGAAGGCCGCTTGCCACAGACTGCCTGCCTACTTCTTCACGCCCTTTCGGGGTCATGACTCTTGGGATTTGACGGGCTGAGCGCCGCTACTCAGTGCTCCGCTCTCTCCGGAAATCACCGGGTCACCCTATCGATACTTTTTTCATCCCTCTGCTGGTGCCGCCTTCGGCGGCATGGGTGGTTTACTTCAGAAAATTTTTTAAACGTTCTCGTATTGCCTTATCCAGTCCTTTATTCCCCAGTTCAGTGTCTCCGGGCGCATACTCCCGGCCCAGAAGCAGGTGTAGCAGCATCACTGCCCCTTCCTTATCCAGGGGGCGGTTAAAATTAGAGCATTTAGGGGAATGTATGCACGCCGGGCAGCCGGCGGCGCATTCACAGGATTGAATGGCTTCCAGGGTAGCATCAAACAAGTCTTCGGCCTCGTCATATGCCCGCTCACCGAATCCCACTCCGCCGTGGCAGGTGTCATGAATAAATACGGTGGGGCCTAGGGTTTGCTTGTGTTCCACGGTGGACAGGCCCCCCAGGTCATTGCGGTCGCACATGGCAAATAACGGCAGCAGGCCTATTGATGCGTGCTCGGCAGCATGTAGTCCTCCCATCAGCTGCAGACCGAATCTTTTAGCTGTCTCTGCAACTGCTTGATCAAAAACTATCCACATCCCGGTGGTTTCCAGGACCTGTTCCGGGAGATCCAATTTACCGCCACCGATTACCTGCCCGCTTTGTTCATCCTTTTTAACGTAACCGGTAACTTTGGTCCTGACCCGCAATTGCCCTGTATAAAGCCTGTGACCGTTCAAAATCTTCTCACGATCCGTGGATAAAATTTCAGTGGATTTATCCCTACCGCACATGGTGAAATATCCGGTATCTTGCTGCTCCAAAAAGGCGGATTCCTTTTCCAAATCGAGGTCCTTAACCACATAGGTTTCCCCCTGGTGCATATAAACCGCTCCGGGATACACCTGGGACAGGGCGGAATTACCGTCCAAAATTTCCAGCAGCCGGTTGCTTTTTCCGGTGTCACGCAGTTTTACCGGTTCAGAGGGGCCGGACCTTATGTTAACCTTTTCCGCCGGGTATATCTGGCCATTATAATAGTAACTGCCGCCGGAATGAATAATATCCCCGTCTTCCTCCAAAAGCACCAGGAGATCCTGGAAAATATCATCCCAAAGGGCAAAGTCACCGGGGGTTACCGGCAGCTCGTGCGCCGCGCACAGGGCATGTCCCAGGAGGAGATACGGGTTGGCCGGGTCAACCAGGGCCCTTTCACTGGGACTGGAAAAAAGAGCCCGGGTATTGCGAATAAAATGCTGGTCCAGGGGAGTTTCCACCCCTATGTAAATGGCCAGAGATTCTTTATTCTTTCTTCCCACTCTTCCCGCCTGCTGCCAGGTGGAAGCAATGGTACCGGGAAAACCGGCAATAATACAGACTTCAAGATCCCCCACATCTATACCCAATTCCAGGGCGTTGGTGGAAACAACCCCCTTTAAATTACCGTTGAAAAGTCCCTCTTCAATGGCTCTTCTCTCCCGGGCCAGGTAGCCACCCCTGTACGCGGTTACCGCCCCGGCATTATCAGGGGGCATATTTTGCCTGGCAAAACGGAGGATGCGTTCGGCAGTCTGCCTGGCCCGGCTAAACACTATGGACCGGAATTTACTCTCCAGGCAAACAGACAGGAGCCAGGCCACTTCTTTGACGTAAGGGGTATGAGTGGGAGGCTTCCAGAGTACAAAGCGCATGGGCCCGCGGGGAGCACCGTTATTATACCGGATTTGAACCGTAATATGAGCACAACCGCCTGAGGCGCCGCAGAACATGCGCCACCTGGGTTCCGAATACCCCCCGGTAATTATGCATCTCGTCAATTATTACAAACTTCAAATTGGAGAAAAATCGATGCCATTTAAGATGGTTGGGCAATATACCCCTGTGAAGCATATCCGGGTTGGTCATTATGATATTAGCCTTATCCCGCAAAACTCTTTTTTCCCCGTCAGGGGTATCCCCGTCATACACGCCGTATCCGAGGGGAACCTGAAATTCCGCCAGCGCACCCAGCTGGTCCCGGCCCAGCGCCTTGGTGGGAAACAGGTATAACGCGCAATCTGCCGGGCAGCGAAGGAGATGATCCAGCACCGGCAAGTTATAACACATACTTTTACCTGACGCGGTGGGTGTGACCACTACTATGTTCCGCCCATGCCGCACGGCTTCAATGGCTTCAACTTGGTGGGTATAAAGTCGCTCTATTCCCTGTGAAGAAAGGGTATCCACCAATGACCGGTGCATTGGGTAAGATAACTCACCGTAACGGGGTGGTTGTGCTGCAATGTCTTCAATATGTACTATCTGGTCCTTATATGCACTATGAGCTTTTATATTTTCCAGCAATGTATCAATGCCGGATTTTTTAATAACCATAAACCACTCTCTCCGTGATTGGTTTGATTACGTGGTAAACAGAGGTTTTCCTACGGATCATTTTACACTATTAGTAATGCTTTTGCTAACTGGATATTCAGTCAATACTTATGCAGAAAAGATTAAGGCGCGGATAAATTCATGTATCCGCGCCTTCTTCGTTTTTACCGCTTTCCAGTTGTTTTCGATAGTTCCAGGCCAGTACCGCTTCGGCAAAGGAAACCATTTTGTGTGTCATGTTCCCCCCCACCTTGCCGTTCATGCGGCTTGGCAGTTCGCCCTTGTCCATTGTATCGTAGTCAGGCATCCCCAATTCCGCCGCCATTTCATTTTTAAATTTTTCCAGCGCCGGTTTGACATAGGGCTTCAGGTCCTTGGGTACTATACCAGTGGCAGCAGCCTTGATCAATTCTTTTCGCAATATTAAGCACCCCCATTTTGGACAAATAAAAACTGTTAACATTTATATTGGTGTTTTTATTATGTCCCGCGGTCCGCAAAAAAGATTAATATCTTTGTGGAAAAGAGCAAAAATAAAGGTAACAAGAATTATCTGAGTCCTTATGCAACAAGGGTTTTGCAGAATTTGTGTTTTAAAGGAACTTTTGGTGCGTGGGTGCCCCGGTGGTTTCCTCCGTTCGCTCCGCAATTATTCTCGTGGAGCGGGTAAGTGTTTCCCGGAAAGCCGCTTGCTACAAATTGCTTGCCTACTTCTTCACGCCCTACGGGTTCATGGCTTTTGGGATTTGACGGGCTGAGCGCCGCTACTCAGTGCTCCGCTCTCTCCGGAAATCACCGGGTCACCCTAAACGATACTTTTTCATCCCTCTGCTGGTGCCGCCTTCGACGGCATGGGCGTCTACCTTGAAAAAACTATCTCGTGGTTTCGTTTAAAAGGTAATTATTCCGCCGGAGCGGGCAGCACCCTGCGCTCACTTACTCGGGCTGTTGATTGTATGAGCTCACTCCGCTCCG
>JAALLP010000026.1_pt1 | contig 38202 bp, 39 predicted proteins | sample 7245951 | NCBI WGS metagenome assembly JAALLP01 (sample SAMN13049199, study PRJNA578106) | oil field metagenome | isolation source: filtered produced water from oil reservoir B6 | place: USA:offshore Texas | collected 2016
CACACTATTATCTCATATTGGAAATTGTTTGTCCAGCGGGACTTTGCGAAAAAATTTTCTCCATCTACCGGACTATTCCTTACTAATCTTTAAACTCTAAAGTTGTGCGTCAGTTCTGACCCGGTATACAAAGGGGGAGCTTTTTTTGTCCCAGCAGGACTTAACAAGATTGGCCGAAACATTTGATAATGTAGCCCGTTACTTTGATATAATACGCCCGTTATTTACCGGTCCATACCGGAAGGCGGTGGAATATACCCTTGGTCAAACAAAAACCACCGGCAGCTCACCGGTGTCGTTACTTGATATCGGTACGGGTACCGGTACCTTGGCCGGGGTTTTTGCCGCGAAGGGAGTAAAGGTTACCGGTGTGGATATTTCCCGGGGCATGTTGGAACAGGCCAGGAAAAAATACGGCAGTCAGATTAGTTTTGTTCTTGCTCCTGCCCATGCTCCCGGTCCTTTTAATGATGGTAGTTTCAATATAGTGTCGGCAGCATTCGTTTTGCATGAAATGTCTGCAGATTACAGGATGCAAGTATTAAAGGAAATGAAAAGGCTGGCCGGGCAAAAGGTGCTGGTGATCGATTACGTGCCCAACTTCAACCCGGTAATCACTTTTGTTGAGCATTTGGAAAAAAGCTACTACCGCCGGTTCCTGGCCGAAATAGATCAGCAGTTGCAACAGTTATTTAATAGCTATAAAAGAAAAAAGTTAAATCATTTTATGGGATTGTTCCTGTGTGATGCTAAAGATTAAGCGGTTTACATTAAAATCAGCAATCTGCCAGATGTTAGCATGATAACTTAACAACTTAAGTACCCGGTGCCTGATCCAGTAGTTTTTTGAGACTGAAATTTATAATAACCTTGAGCACCGCGGAAACCGGAACCGCCAGAATCATCCCCATTAGCCCGAAGAGTTGACCGCCGGCCAAAAGAACCAGAATAACAAAGAGGGGATGCAAACCCACTTGGTCTCCCAGTATCTTGGGTGAAATAACGGTTCCCTCCAGCTGCTGGATGACTATAAAAGCAATGATAACCTTCAGGGCCAGCCACTTTGAGGTCAAAAGGGCCAGGGCTATGGCCGGAAGGGCGCCAATAAGGGGGCCGAAATAAGGTATAATTTGGGTGAGCCCGGCAAAGAACCCCAGCATAATGGGAAATTCAACACCTAAAATTTTCATGGCCAACCAGGTTAAAAATCCCACAATAAGGCTAACCGTCATGTAACCCCTAATAAAACTGTTTAAAACGCTGTGCACGTCTCTGCCCAGATTTAGCACATCTTCACGCCATCTGAAGGGGATAAAATTGATAACTTTTTCTTTGAACAGTTCCACATCCTTGAGCAAGTAGAAGGCCAAAATGGGGGCCAAAACAATATTAAAAATATAGCCCGCCAGGTTTACCAAGCTCTGGGAGGTTCTTTCCACCAGCTGGAGCAGGTAATTTTCCACCCACAATAGGCGCTCTTCAATAACATTGCGTACTGCATCGGGAATACCCGCCCTGGCATATTGCTTCTGAATGGATTTAACCACTTCATTTACCTGCGCCGTGTATTCCGGTACCACCTCCACCATCTTGTTCATCTGCTTTATGATATGAGGCATACCGTAAAGAATAAGTCCACCCACAATTAAGATCAGCACGGCGTAGGAAACCAGGATGGACACCACCCGGGGAATACCCTTTTGCTCCAAGGCAGCAACTGCGGGATTAAGAAGGTAAGCCAGGGTAACCGCCAGTAAAAAGGATAAAAATATCCCGCGTACGAGGTAAAGGAAATATATCCCCATGGCCAGCAGCAAAATCAAAAAAGACATACGGTAATATTTTTTTTCACGCCACCAGGCCATTGGAATTCACCACCAAAAAAATAGTGAGGAATGTAAATATTCCTCACACTTTTCTACAGACAAATTTATTTTGCCTCTATTTTTTTATATAATCGTTAAAAGATTTACCAACGTCATTAACCGTTCTGCTTACAGTCCTCATAACTCCCTGTGTTTGCAATCTGTTCTTGCGGGGCTTGACCATCCCCGTTAATCCTCTTTTTTCGGATCTCTTTCGGGGAGAAGTTAATAAACTCACGGCGGCACTGAGAATGCCCCCGGTAATTACTCCCCTAAAAAAATTCATTCGCACACTTAATCCCCCCCTGCCGGCCTAAAGAATAAAGCGGTTATCAGGATCTAAAGCTACAAGGCTGCCATCCTCGGCGACATCGTAAATTTGCACACCTTCTTTGTTTATTCTGTATTCCTTACAGCAATCCCAGCAATAATACTGGTCAATTCCCACTTTACCGGTGGCTCTGCCACCGCATACGGGGCAGTCCATAAATATCGCCTCCTTAGCGGCTTAGCAGCGTTTAATATTAAAATTATTGCCACAATAGACATAAAAAATGCACGGTAAACCGTGCATTTTTACTTTACTATAGTGCCGCCCCCCAGAAGGTATTCACCCCGGTAATATACCACCGCCTGGCCGGGAGTTACCGCCCGCTGGGGCTCTTTGAATATAACTTTGACCTTCCCGTCACCGGCGGGATAAAGGGTGGCCGGTACCGGCTTGGAATTATAACGGATCTGTGCATGGGCCTCCAAAACATCATCTAATTCCTTGTACAATATAAAATTATTATCTTCGGCCACCAATTCCGAGCATTCCAAAGCCTCTTTGGGCCCTATAATTACCGCATTTTTCTCGGTATCAATGTCGATTACGTAAATTTTCTCTCCCATTGCCAGTCCCAGCCCTCTCCGCTGGCCAATTGTATAAAAGGGGATACCTTTATGCTCACCAACCACATTGCCTTCCAGATCAAGAAAAGGGCCGGGTTCGATTTTTTTACCGGTATAGTCTCGGATAAAACTGTGATAATCATTATTGGTTACAAAGCATATTTCCTGGCTTTCCGGCTTCTCGGCCACCTTTAATCCCCTCTCCGCGGCCATGGCACGGACTTCATCCTTTGTGTAGGCTCCCAGGGGCATGAGGGTATGGGCTATTTGCCGTTGGGTCATGGGATAGAGGAAATAGGTTTGGTCTTTTCTAGGGTCCCTGGCCTTTTTTATATAATAGCGATTGAATTCCTCATGGTAACCGGTATTGGCATAATGGCCCGTGGCCACGTAATCAGCCCCCAGCCCCAGTGCTTTATTTAGAAGAGCTTCAAATTTTATACGCCTGTTACATACCACACAGGGATTAGGGGTGCGACCCCTTAGGTATTCCGACACAAAATTGTCAATTACTTCTTTTTCAAAAAGCGAGCGAAAATTTAATACATAATAATCTATGCCCAGTTTGGCGGCAACAGATCTGGCGTCGTCCACCGCGGACAATGAGCAGCACCCCACCAGGTCTCCGTCAACTTCAGTCTCATGGGGATCCCAAATCTGCATGGTGACGCCGGTCACCTCATAACCCTGTTCTAATAAAAGGGCGGCGGTAACTGAACTGTCAACCCCGCCGCTCATGGCAACTATAACTTTATTTTTCTCCAAGGACAATCACCTACAATAAAAGGGTGGCAACATTAATGGATGCCTCTATTTTCCGCTTTTTTCCCGGTAATCTTTAATGGCTGCATGCAGTGCATCCGCCGCCAGGTTTGAACAGTGCATTTTCTTGGGCGGCAGGCCGTCAAGGGCCTCGGCTACGCTCTTGTTACTTATATTCAAAGCTTCCTCGATGGTTTTCCCCTTTACCAATTCAGTGACCATGCTGCTGGTGGCAATGGCGGCTCCGCAGCCGAAGGTTTTAAATTTTACATTGCTGATTATATCATTATCAACTTTAATGTATATTTTCATGATGTCACCGCAGGTGGGGTTACCCACTTGGCCCACCCCGTCGGCATCGGCTATTTCTCCCACATTTCTGGGGTTTTCAAAGTGATCCATAACCTTTTCGGTATACAATCCAAGACCCTCCCCGCATTACTATAATTGAATTTTAAAATAGCCTTTATACATATACCGTTAAAAATAACTAAATTTTATGCCCGGCAAGAACTGCTTACTTTACAGGCCTCGCAATCACTGTTCATCTGGAATTCGGTTTCCTGATCCAAAGGAGACATGGAACGTAGTCTTTCCACTATGGGCTGCATAACTTCCATGAAGTAATCAACATCCTCCTCGGTATTATCCCGGCCCAGTGTGAGCCTTATGGAACCGTGGGCAATTTCATGGGGAATGCCCATGGAAAGTAAAACATGGGACGGTTCCAGGGAACCGGATGTGCATGCTGACCCGCTGGATGCCGCAACGCCTTTCATATCAAGGCTCAGCAGCATGGATTCCCCTTCGATAAATTGGAAACAGAAGCTGGCATGCCCCGGAATACGCTGGGTGGGGTGACCTGTCACGCTAACGTGACTTATTTTGCCGGTTACTTCCTCAATGAGCCTGTCCCGCAGTTTGTTCAAGTGAGCCGCCTCAGCTTCCAAATCAGATGTAGCCAGCTCACAGGCCTTGCCCAAAGCCATTATTCCCGGCACATTTTCTGTTCCCGCCCGGCGAAGACGCTCCTGGGCTCCACCGTGAAAGAGTGATTGTCTCCAACGGGTTCCCTTGCGGATATAAAGGGCTCCAATCCCCTTGGGGGCATATATTTTGTGACCGCTGATTGTAAGCAGATCCACTCCCAGATCATCCACATTTACCGGTATTTTACCAAAGCTCTGTACTGCATCGGTATGGAATATTACCCCGTACTCCCGGGTAATTTTACTTATTTCCTTTATGGGTTGAATGGTCCCCACTTCATTATTGGCGTGCATTATGGTAACCAGTATGGTTTTCTCGGTAATGGCATTTACCACATCATCCGGGTCAACCATACCGTATTTATCCACCGGCAGAATGGTTATGGTAAAGCCCTCTTTACCCAAAGCCTTTACGGTATTGATTACAGCGTGATGCTCCACCGCAGAAGTAATGATATGGTTGCCTTTATTCTTGTTGGCATAGGCAACCCCGTGAATGGCCATATTGTCTGATTCCGTACCACCACTTGTGAATACAATCTCATTAGTACCGGCACCGATGGAAGTGGCAACCTTCTCCCGGGCTTCTTCAACGGCATTTCTCACCTGGCGGCCAAAATAATGCAAGCTGGTGGGATTACCGAAATTATCTTTTATATATTTATACATTTCTTCGGCAACTTCGGCACGTACAGGGGTAGTCGCGCTGTGGTCCATGTATACTCTGCGCAACTGTGATTCCTCCTTTTTTAAGTGTAGTACATATATTTGTCCTGAAATTCTTCAAAATGGTGTCCGAAGACTATTTATTGCACACCTCTGCGGACACTCACCGTAACTCTTTCAGCATCCCGACACATGTCCGCCAGGCTGATTGAATCCAATACCTCCGCTATGCTGTCTCGCACCCGGGCCCATACAGTGCGCGTTATGCAAAAATCTGATTGATCACATTCCGTAGGTTCCACTTCACTGACACAGTCTACCGGCGCTATGGGACCTTCTAAAGCCCTTATTATCTCCCCCACATTGATGTGTTCCGGTTTGCGTGCAAGTATGTACCCGCCTTGAGCTCCGCGAACACTGTTCACCAAGCCGGCCTTCCTCAGAACTGAGATAAGCTGTTCCAGGTAATTATCAGATATACCCTGCCGCTCGGCGATACTTTTAAGGGGTATGGGATTATCCCCATAGTTGAGAGCTAAATCAAACATGGCTTTCAGTCCGTAATGTCCCCGGGTAGAAAGCCGCAATATCCCACCCCCCCCCTTTTTAATCCATAGTAAATTACTAGGGATTTAATCTGGAGATATATTAGCATAGATGTACAAGTATTGTCAATTTAAATCCCACTAATTTGCTAAGGATTTAATTTATTTATCGTTATCCCCCGGGCAATAGAATATTTTATCCTTTAGCTCCGGAGGTAAATACTGCTGATCCACCCATCCCCCAGGGTAATCATGGGGATATTTGTACCCTGCGCCGTGTCCCATGGATTTGGCACCTTTATAGCTGGTATCACGCAAGTGCAGTGGTACATCATGGGACCTCTCCTTTTCCATTGTTTCCAGGGCTTTATTGATGGCTGCGTAAGCCGAATTACTTTTAGGGGCTTTAGCTATATAAAGTGACGCCTCGGCCAATATTATTCTGGCCTCGGGCATTCCCACCCTCTCCACGGCCATAGCCGCCGAAGTAGCCAGTATTAATGCCTGCGGGTCGGCCAGCCCCACATCTTCGGCGGCATGAATCATCAGACGGCGGGATAAAAAGGCGACATCCTCACCGGCATAGAGAAGACGGGCCAGCCAGTATATGGCAGCCTGCGGGTCGGAACCTCGCATGCTTTTGATCCATGCCGAGACAACATCATAATGCTCGTCTCTCCGGTTATAGTTGAGTATCCTTTTTTGGGATACTTCTTCCACCACATTTAAATCAATATGCCTCTGCCCGTCTTCCCCCGGTGGAGTGGATAAAACGGCCATTTCCAGGTGGTTTAAAGCTGTTCTGGCATCCCCGTTGGCGATGTCGGCTATAAATTCCATTGCCTGCTCATCAAAGGATACTTTATAATCCCCCAGACCCTTCTCCCTGTCCCCAAGGGCCCTTTCTATTATTCTAATAATTGCATCCCTGGAAAGGGGTTGCAATCGGTAAAGTCTGGAGCGGGATAGCAGCGGGCGGTTTACTGAAAACATCGGGTTTTCGGTTGTGGAACCGATTAATGTAATCAGCCCTTCTTCCACAAAGGGTAATAATGCATCCTGTTGCGCTTTATTAAAGCGGTGGATCTCATCAATGAAAAGCACGGTTTTTTCATTATAATATGACTGTCTTTCCCGCGCTTCCTTCACCACGCGTCTAATATCCGACACCCCAGCGGTAACGGCATTTAGGCTTTCAAAGTAGGATTTAGTCTTATTGGCTATGACCCGGGCCAGGGTGGTTTTACCGGTTCCCGGTGGCCCGTAAAATATAATAGACTGCAACATATCCGCTTCTATGGCACGCCTGAGAGGCGTGCCGGGTCCTATTATTTTATCCTGCTCCTCAAACTCTTCCAGGGAAGCCGGGCGCATTCTTGAAGCCAGCGGTTGGGACAGCTGAATATTTTGATAGCTTTCAAAAAGATTCGACATATACAAAAACCTCCGGGTACAAAAATAAGCACGCATTAGCGTGCTTATTTTTGTAATTAAAAACTATATACTCAAATATCAAATTTGTTACGAATTAAACATGTTTATCCAGTAAACTTTTTAATTCTTTTTTGGTCTTGAACCCTATTGCCCGTTCAACCTCTTGGCCGTTTTTAAACACCATCAGGGTAGGAATGCTAATTATCTTATATTCTCCCGGCACACCTTTATTCTGATCCACATTTAGCTTTCCGATAAGGACTTGATCTCCGTATTCGTCGGCGATTTCATCCAGCACCGGCGCAATCATTTTACACGGCCCGCACCACTCGGCCCAAAAGTCCACCAACACAGGTTTATCGGAACTTTCAATAAAAGATACAAAGTTGTCATCACCAAGGTGTTGAATTCTTTCACTGGCCAAAAGCTTCCTCCCCTTTCATATTACTTTTCTATTTAATTGCACGCGCATTACGACCAAAATTTATTAATTGCAAATCTGAATTATTGTTAGCAATTTTTTTCTCAATTATAATACCCCGTTTTAGACCTTGTCAATGTAGGATGCCATTTTTGGAAATTTATTGCCCATCTTACAAAGCCGGCAAATTAAGTAATATTTTCGATTAGTTTATTTGCAACCACACTTGCCAGAATCATCCCGGCCACCGGGGGTACAAAGGCAATGCTTCCCGGGGCGGTGCTGTTCTCCGGAGTATCCTGTACCCGGGGGCGACAGGGTTTTTCCCCGGAACAAACCACGGTTATCCCGGAATAAATATTATTCTTTCTGAGCTCCCACCTTACCTTGCGTGCCAAGGGGCAAATTGAAGTTTCGGAAATGTCCATAACTTTAAATGCAGCGGGATTAAGTTTATTTCCCGTCCCCATTGCTGAAACAACGGGAATATTCCTTTCATAACAGCTCTTCAATAAATGAACTTTATTATCCACATCGTCTATGGCATCAACCACATAGGAAAGATCACCCGTTAGTAAAATGTGGGAATTAAGGTTGGTAAAACGCTCCCGGCGAGCATCAACTTTAACTGCGGGGTTTATTTGCTTGAAGCGTTCGGCCATTAAGCTTACCTTGGGCTGTCCTATGGTATCGGAAAGAGCGTGCAATTGCCTGTTGATATTACTTATATCCACCACGTCTGGATCCACCAGTAAAAAGCGGCCTATGCCGGAACGGGCCAGGGCTTCCGCCGCGAAGGATCCCACTCCTCCCAGCCCGAATATCGCCACCTTGGAACGGGCAAGGATTTCCAATGCCCGGCTGCCAATTATCTTTTCCGTACGGGAAAAACGGTGCATATTTAAGTTTCCCCCTTAAAAAAAGTTTCCAGCCTGGCATAAGTCCGGCTGGAAACCTGCTTTTAGATACGTTCTGAACCCCACTTGTGCCGTGTCCCCTAAAGTTTCTTGAACCCGTTCTCGACAGGTGGGTGCCCTCCTAATTGCTTTTTGTGTCCCCGCTTGAGGGGCTTACAATCCACAATTAGAGCCAGGCTCCCTTTGTTATTGTGTTGGCTCAAAACTTCAAGGTGGCCACGCACACCGCAGGGTACACTTGAATTTTCTTAATATTATGTTAACACATACATTTGAGCAGTGCAAGGTTCTAAGCCTGTATATTATGGCTTTTTTTGTTAAGGTTAATTTTATTGTTCGGGAGACTGTGGATCCTTAGTCCCCTTTTTTTCCTTTACAAGGGTTTTTATGTTCAACTCCCTTAGTTGGTCCTTTTCCACCATGTCCGGGGCCGAAACCATCAGGTCTGTAGCACTTTGTGTTTTGGGGAACGGTATTACATCTCTTATTGTTTTCCTGTTGGCTATAAGCATTAGCAAGCGATCCAGTCCAAAGGCTATACCACCGTGGGGTGGAGCGCCGTATTCAAAGGCATCCAGCATGAAACCGAATTTATCCCTGGCCTGCTCTTCATCCAGGCCAATCACGGAAAACATTTTTTCCTGTACATCCCTGCGGTGAATACGTATACTCCCACCGCCCACTTCAATACCGTTTAATACCATGTCATAAGCCTTGGCCTTGGCCTCCCCGGGATGGGTTTCCAGCATTGCAATATCCTCATCCCGGGGAGAAGTAAAGGGATGGTGCATGGCAACCCAGCGTTTACTTTCATCATCGTATTCAAGCAGCGGGAAATCAAGAACCCATAGAAACTGGTATTTGTTTGTAGGAATTATATCCAGTATTTCTGCAATATGAAGCCGCAATGCACCCAGGGCATCATAAACAACCTGCGGCTTGTCGGCCACGAAAAATATAATATCACCGGGCCGGGCCTCAAACCTGCTGAGAATGGTATTCATTTCATCCCCGGTGAAAAACTTGGCAATGGGAGATTTTACTCCCTCCTCGGTTATCACCAGGTATGCCAGACCCTTTGCTTTATAGATGGCGGCAAATTTAGTAAGGTCATCTATTTCCTTACGGGTAAAGTTACTGCAACCGGAGGCATTGATTCCTTTTACCATCCCCCCGGACTTGATTACCGAGTTGAACACTTTGAACCCGCAGCTTTGGGCAATGTCGGAGATATCCACCAACTCCAGCCCGAACCGGATGTCCGGTTTATCCGAGCCATACCTCTCCATGGCTTCGTGATAGGTAAAACGGGGGAAGGGTCGTTCTATTTCTATACCTATTGTCTCCTTGAACAACCAGTGCATCATTTCTTCCATGAGTTCAAGAACGTCGTCCACATCCACAAAGGACATCTCCAGGTCCACCTGCGTAAACTCCGGCTGGCGGTCCGCCCTCAGGTCTTCATCCCTAAAACAGCGGGCAATTTGAAAATAGCGGTCCATCCCTGAAACCATTAACAACTGTTTAAACAGCTGCGGCGACTGGGGTAGGGCATAAAATTTTCCGGGATTGACTCTGCTGGGCACAAGGTAATCCCTTGCCCCTTCCGGGGTACTGCGCGTAAGCATCGGGGTTTCAATTTCCCAAAATCCACGACTGTCCAAAAAATCACGTATAGCTTTTGTACCCCGGTGACGAAGCTTCATATTTTCTTGCATTTCAGGACGCCGCAAGTCCAGATAACGATAGCGCAGGCGTAAGTTTTCATCCACGTCAATGTTATCTTCTATGTAAAAAGGAGGGGTTTTGGCACTGTTGAGAACTTTCAATTCCGAGCAGATTACTTCGATACTGCCGGTGGCAATATTGGGATTTTCGGTTTCCTCAGGGCGCATTTCTACTTTGCCGGCCACCGCCAGTACGTATTCCGAGCGAACCGACTCGGCTTTTTCAAAGGCCTGTGGGGCTGTGTCCGGGCTGAATATAACCTGAACTATTCCGGTGCGATCCCTGAGGTCAATAAAGATCAAGCCTCCGTGGTCTCTGCGGGTATCCACCCAACCGGTCAATACAACACTTTCCCCGGCGTTTTCCCCCCTGAGTTCTCCGCAATAATGGGTGCGTTTCCATTTCTGCATTGCTTCCAACATCTTTGGTTACCTCCCTGAAAGAAACTGGGGTCGGACCCCCCAATTTATTAGCTTATTTAAAGTCTATATTGAAAAATTTATAGAAAGTTACTTGTTGTGCTTGGGCGCCCCGGTGTTTTCCTTCAATCATTCACCCAGTCTTTGCTTGATATGTTCGGTTGCTTTTTCCAAAGGTACTTCTTCCTGGTTACCCGTGGCCATTTCACGCAAAATGGCGCTTCCCCGCTGTAGTTCATCACCGCCCACAAAGAGGGTGTACCGGGCGCCGGTTTTTGATGCGTATTTCATCTGTGCTTTAAGGCTGCGATTTTGATAGTCCTGGTCTACAGCTATGCCTTTTGCGCGCAGGCCAAAAAGTATTTCGAAGGCCTTTGTTTTAACCTGGGGGTCTAAAACCGCTACGAAGACGTCCGGACCCGGGGGTGAGGACACTTGAACACCCTGTTTTTCCATGGCCAGAATTATTCTTTCGATGCCCAGTGCGTAACCAATCCCCGGCAGGGATGGTCCACCGCAGGCTTCCACCAGACCGTTATACCTGCCGCCTCCCCCCACTGAACTTTGAGCCCCTATATCCGGGGCCATAATTTCAAAAGCCGTGTGGGTATAATAGTCAAGTCCCCTCACCAGTTTGTTATCCACATTGTAGGGTACGTTTAATAATTGCAGGTAATCACATACTTCGTTAAAGTGCTTCCGGCATTCCGAACACAGGCAGTCCAGGGTAGTGGGAGCGTCTTTGCCAACTTCCCGGCAGGTATCGTTTTTACAATCGATTATCCGCAAGGGATTTCGTTCAAATCTACCCCGGCAGTTGGGACAGAGCTCGTCCAACCGTGGCCGGAAGAAGTTCTGCAATGTCTCTCTGATGCGGGGACGGCACCGGGGGCAGCCAACGCTGTTTATGTGCAGATCCATTTTCTTGAGGCCAAGCCGGTGAAAAAAATTCATGGCCATGGCCATAACTTCGGCATCTACACCCGGGTGCTGCGAGCCGAATACTTCCACCCCTAGCTGGTGAAACTGGCGATAGCGACCGGCCTGGGGCCTGTCATAGCGGAACATGGGGCCCGTATAATAGAGTTTAACCGGCTGCGGACCGGTATGCATCTGGTTTTCCAGGTAGGCGCGCACTACCGGTGCGGTACCCTCCGGGCGCAGGGTTATACTGCGCTCTCCCCGATCCATAAAGGTATACATTTCCTTATCCACAACATCGGTATCTTCACCCACCCCCCGAACGAACAGTTCGGTATGCTCAAAAATTGGGGTGCGAATCTCTTTAAAGTTATATTCCCGGCATATGTCTTGCATAGTCTTTTCGATGAATTGCCATTTTTCCACCTCACCCGGGAGAATGTCACTGGTTCCCCTCGGCCTTTTGGTCAGCATCATGGCATACCTCGCTTTACTGTTTTTTTGCAACATAAAACTCCCGCCCTAAAAGAAGGGACGGGAGCATTCCCGCGTTGCCACCCTAATTGGATACAATAAGTATCCCACTCAGTTTGACCTGTAACGGGGTCTCCGGGCCGGTCTACTGGGCAAAGCCGTTCGGCGGCCTCTCACGGGTGTCTTTCAACGCATTTTCGGGAAAAGGCTTGCAGTCCCGGACCTTTTCTCCCTGTACCGAAATTATTACGTTTACTCTTCCCGGTCAATGAGTTCCACATTTTTTAACACTCACAGTAAATTTTATGAAAAAGGAACCCTGTTGTCAACCTTCATTCAGACCGGTGGGTTGGGAAACACAGATTGTAATGATATAATGTTCCGGGGGTGAACATTGTGATTAGCAAAGAAATGGTTGAAAGGATAAACTTTTTGGCTAGAAAACAAAGGAATGAAGGGCTTTCCCAGGATGAGAAGGAAGAGCAAAACCATCTGAGGCAAAAATACCTGCAAGGAATTCGTCAACAATTGGTGGAGGGCCTGGAGGAGGCGGGTATCCCCCGCAAGAAGGGTAATAACGGCTGTTCCTGCGGTGATAGTGGTTGCACTGGGCATGAACACTAAAATGAGCCACGGCCAAAGGCCGTGGCTTGTGCTGCTACCTTGAAAAAACACTTTACAAAGTTACTTTTAGTGCGCGGGCGCCCCGGTGGTTTCCTCCGTTCGCTTCGCAATTATTCTCGTACAGCGAGTAAGTGTCTCCCGGAAAGCCGCTTGCTGCAAACTGCTTAACTACTTCTTCACGCCCTTACAGGGTCATGTCTCTTGGGATTTGACGGGCTGAGCGCCGCTACTCAGTGCTCCGCTCACTCCGGAAATCACCGGGTCACCCTGGTGATAATTATTCATCTCTCTGCTGGTGCCGCCTTACGGCGGCATGGGGGTCTACCTTGAAACTGTTTCAATAATTCAAGAATATGGTGACAGTCACCATTTTCTTGAATTATTATAAGTATTAGTACGTGAGTGTTAGTTGGCTTCCTGCGTTTATGGGTTTTCCCCTTCCAACTTCACGCCTCTCACATCTCAAAAAGCCGGGTCACCCAGGTGATTTTTTTGATGCTTCTTCTAGCGCCGCGCAGGCGGTATGGACGTCTAACTGGGTTTTTTCAACCCCAGGGCCCATGTTTTCAGTGCTTTCCGGTCAGTGGTACCGTCAGAGGTGCGGGGAATTTGTGTAACGACTTCCCATTCCCTGGGAGCGGTATGGGCTGCCAGTTCTGTTTTAACAAAATTCCTTAACTCTTCCTCCAGGCTGTTGGACCATGAGTATCCCTGTTCCAGTACCACAAAGGCCTTTACAATCTCCCCCCTTATTTTATCCGGCTTGCCGGCCACTCCCGCGTCCGCTACGGCGGGGTGTTCCATTAGTTTATTTTCCACCTCCCAGGGGCTTACCCGCTCGCCAGCGGTATTTATGAGCCCGTCAACCCGGCCCTGGAAGAAATAGTATCCTTCTTCATCTTTGTAAGCAGCATCGCCGGAAATAAACCACGGGCTGTGTTTAAAATAAGCATTATACTTCTCCGGCGCCTTCCAGACATTGCGAAACATAGCGGGCCATCCTGCTTTAATGGCCAGGTTGCCAATGCTGTTGGGGGGTAATTCATTGCCATCATCGTCTATAATAGCGGTTTCTATTCCCGGGAAGGGTTTTCCGATGGAACCCAGTTTTATTTTATTACACCTGTAGTTACAAATAATGTTCATGCCGGTTTCACTCATCCACCACGTATCGTAAACCGGCTGATTTAATTTACTAAGGGTCCAATTCAGCACATCTTCCGTTAACGGTTCCCCTACACTAAGTATATGACGAAGTTTACTGAGATCAAACCTTTCCAATAACTCGTCGCCGCCGGACATTATCATGCGAAAGGCGGTGGGGGCGCTGTACCAAACTGTAACACCGTATTCCGAAAGGGTCCGGCACCAGTCTTCTGCATTAAACCTTCCCCCGCGAATGACAATGGGAATACCATGCAGCCAGGGAGCTATAAAACCGTAAGCAATACCGGTAATCCAACCGGGGTCGGCTGTGCACCAATAGACGTCCCCCGGGCGTAAATCATGCACCCACAGGGCTGTAATCCAAAGCCCCACCATGCATTCATGTACGTGCACTAAACCCTTGGGCTTGCCGTCGGCACCGGCGGCATAAAGAATAAAAAGAGGGTCTTCCCTGTCCACCCAAACCGGTGTAAAGGACTTTTCGGATTTTTTTAATTGCGACCACCAATCTATTGTCCCCTCATTATTATCTCCATTGACCACCAGTATGTGCTTTAGTTCGGGCAGCTTATCTCCGGGGACTCTCCCCACAAGTTCATCATTGGTTATAAGGACCTTTGCCCCGCAGTCCTTTAGCCGGTCAGCCAGCGCGTCTTCCATAAAGGCTTCAAAGAGCGGTACCACAATAGCCCCCAGCTTCACCACAGCCATAAAACTTATATAAAGCTCCGGGCTGCGGGGCAAAAATATACCTACCCTGTCCCCTTTGCCAATACCCAGGTCTTTCAACATATTGGCTGCCTGGCCGGACAGCTGGGATAATTCCGTAAAGGTATAACTTTCCTGGCGCCCGTTACTGTGGGAATAATATAAAGCTACCCTGTCTCCAAATTTTTCCGCCTGACGGTCCACCGCCTCATAGGCCAAATTGACTTTGCCCGATTCATACCAGGAAAACTGTTTTTCAACTTCCTGAAAACGAAAAGTTTCACATAGTTCCTCATAAGCGGTCATATTGTGTTTACCGGGCAACGGTTCCACAATTCCATTTGTAAGCAAATAAAATCCCCCTCCCTCGATGCAAAAATTATTTAGTAAAGGTATACGCTAACAATTCAGAAAATTCCTGCTAGATGAAATATGTAAAAAATTTAAATATTTAACACTACATCTTTATTATGACAGAGGATATATTTATCGAGTGTTGAAGTAAATCTTTTATGTAATAACAAGAATTTGAAAGGGGGATATTTTTTTTGGTAATACTGGCAAAGAACAAAACATTATCCCTGGGCCGTATGCTCTTTGTGGAAAAGGATGGATATAATAAGGATCAACTTGAAATAGAATCCACTGGCCCGTATAAATTGGAAGAAAAGGATGAATGCTTTGTTATTCAAAATATGGATTGCTGCAAGTCCATTATGGTCACTGTAAAAGCCCAAGAAAAGTAAATTAAAAAAACCGGGATTTTCCATCCCGGTTTTTTTAATTTACAAGAACGGGTTGGATTTTTTCTCCGCCCCAATGGTGGAAGCGGGGCCGTGTCCCGGGTAAACCTTGGTCTCATCGGGATAATCCAATAACCTGGTTTTGATTGAATTGATCAATGTGCTGTGACTGCCTCCGGGGAAATCGGAACGGCCCACGGAACCGGCGAACAATGTGTCTCCCGTAATTACTATATCACCGGTTTTCAGGCAGATACCGCCCGGGGTGTGTCCCGGAGTGTGCAGCACCTTCAGAACAATGTTACCCACATTTACTGTATCATTGTCCTTGAGCATTTTATCAGCACCCTTGTACCGTATATCAGATCCCATAAACATGGAAAGATTTTTGTTTGGGTCAGTTAACATGTCAGCATCCTTTTCATGAATAAGAACCTGTGCCCCTGTACCCCTTTGGACTTGGCCCAGCCCTCCGATGTGGTCCACATGACCATGAGTCAATATGATCTGCTTGCAGTTGAGGCCTAGTTGCTGCAAGCGATCCAAAATCTTATTCCCCTCGGCACCGGGATCTATCACCGCAGCTTCTCCGGTCTCCTCACAGCCCAATATGTAACAATTGGATTCAATGGGTCCCACAGCCATCATTTCTAGAATCAATTATACCAACCTCCAAGTTAAAAAATTTTGTTACTGTCCAATATAAAAGTTACCGGGCCGTCATTTATTATTTCCACCGTCATATAAGCCCGGAATGTTCCCGTGGCCACCTTCACCCCCCGGGATTTCAATAGTTCCACAAACTTGTGGTAGTATTCTTCCCCTTTTTCAGGAGAAGCAGCCCCGCCGAAATTGGGCCTTCTCCCTTTACGGCAATCTCCGTAAAGGGTAAATTGGGATACCACCAGAGCTTCCCCCTGTACCTCAAGGAGCGAGAGGTTCATTTTTCCCTGGTTATCCTCAAAGATTCGCAGGTTTATAATTTTTTCCGCTAAATATTCAACATCTTTTTCCGTATCATCATTTCCCACACCAAGAAGAATAACCATCCCCGGGCCGATTGATCCCACGGTTTGCCCCTCGACGGTAACTGCCCCTTTGGTAACCCTCTGTACTACAGCACGCAATTTATCTCACACCAAACCTTTCTACATATAGGATAAAAAGTTATCCCCCGTGTCCCGTTCTTCTAACCTCATATACATCTTTAACCTTTTGAATGCGGTTGATAAGATATTCAAGCTGTTCTAAACTCTTTACCTGAAGCACCATTTCAATTATGGCCTGGTGGTTTTTTCTTCCCCGGGCTGTTACCCAGTTTGCGCTCATTTTTATATCGGTTAACACCGACATGACATCACTTAAAAGGCCCGCCCGGTCCACCCCTGTTATTTCCAGTTTAACCTGAAATGAGGACTCAAAATTATCTTCCCACGAAACGTCAACCATTCTGGAACGGTCAGTCTGTATAAGGGATTTAAGATTTCGGCAATCGGCCTGGTGAATGGAAACCCCGCGCCCCCTGGTAATATAACCGACAATGGAGTCACCCGGAACGGGATTACAGCAATGGGCAAGACGAATTAACAAGTTGTCGACATCTTTTACCTTTATTCCCTGGGCCGGCTTTTCCTTGGGAGTAACCGCCTTGGTATCGGCCAGCAAGGAATGCATTTCCTTTTCCCATTTTTTCTTCTTTTCCGGCTCCACCAATTCCTGCCTAATCTTATTGATCAGGCTTTGGGGGGAAATTGTACCGTCCCCAATGGCGGCCAAAACGTCATCCGGGTGATTCAAATTTAGTTTTTTCCCGTATTCCACCAGCCTATCGTTACTGACATCATCAATTTCCACACCCTGTTTTTTAGCCTCCCGTTCCAGGACTTCCCGTCCCTTAACTATATTCTCGTCACGCTGTTCCTTCTTAAACCACTGCCGAATGCGGGTCTTTGCCTGGGAGGTCTTTACTATATTTAACCAGTCCCTGCTGGGACCGCTGTTTTGCTTGGAAGTAAGGATGTCAACAATATCACCGTTTTGCAGCTGGTAATCCAAGGGGGTAATCCTGTTGTTTACCCTTGCCCCTACACAGCGGTGACCAACTTGAGTATGAATACGATAGGCAAAATCGATGGGGGTGGAACCGGCAGGGAGTTCCATAACATCTCCCTTGGGGGTGAAAACAAAGACTACATCAGTGAAGAGGTCAATTTTTAGGTTTTCCATGAATTCCTTGGTATCCTTCAAATCGTGCTGCCACTCAAGAATTTGCCTGAGCCAGCTCAGTTTCCGGTCAAAGGACTTATCCCCTCTATCACCTTCTTTGTATCTCCAGTGCGCGGCAATTCCGTATTCCGCGGTACGGTGCATATCCCAGGTGCGAATCTGGATTTCAACGGGCTCCCCCTGGGGGCCGATCACCGTGGTATGAAGGGACTGGTACATATTTGATTTGGGCATGGCAATATAATCCTTGAATTTTCCCGGAATGGGAACCCACATGGCATGAACGGTTCCCAAACAGGCGTAACAGTCACGTACAGTGTCCACCAGTATTCTGGTGGCCATTACGTCAAAGATCTCGCTAAATTCTTTATTTTGGCGCAACATTTTTTGGTAAATACTATAAAGATGTTTGGGGCGACCCTGTATATCAGCGGTAATTCCCATTTCATGCAGCTTTTCATTAAGAGCATCTATTACTTTGCTAATATATTTTTCCCGCATATGGCGGGTACGTTTAAGCTTGTCGGCCAACTCATAATATTTTGAAGGCTGGTAATAACGAAAAGCCAGGTCCTCAAGTTCCCACTTGAAGTAATAAATTCCCAGACGGTGTGCCAGAGGGGCAAAAATATCCAGTGTTTCTCTGGCAATTTCCTTCTGTTTTCTTTCCGGCTGGTGTCCCAGGGTACGCAGGTTATGCAAGCGGTCCGCAAGTTTGATGAGAACCACCCGGATATCCTTGGCCATGGCCAAAAACATCTTCCGCAGGCTTTCCACCTGTCGTTCCTCCTTGGAACGATACTCCAGCCGCCCTAGTTTTGTAACGCCATCAACCAGCAGGGAAATTTCTTTACTGAATTCTTTCTCAATTTGGTCCAGTGTTACACTGGTATCCTCCACCGTATCATGCAGCAAACCTGCAATGAGGGTTTCCATGTCCAACTCCAACCCGGCTAAAATGCGTGCCACGGCAAGGGGATGGTTGATAAAGGGGTCCCCGGATATACGGGTTTGACCCCGGTGGGCTTCCTCGGCAAAGGAATATGCCTTTTTTAACAGGGATATATCTGCACTGGGATTATATAAAATCACCTTTTGTAAAATATCTTCAAAAACCATGCAGATTCCCCCTTTTAATGTAAAAACTGTCCTGTCATTTTTTTTCTGCTTTTATCTTTAACAAATCCCCGGGATCTGAAGTACCCAATGCTAAATGCTGCCACTGCAGACATTCTTTTTTTATTGTTTGCAGGTAGCTGTAAGTTTGTGAATCATTAAGACTTAATTTTTCCCGGGGTTCCGGAAATAACCTAAAGCTAAAACCCTTATTCTCTTTGTATTCCATCAATTTTAATTCGGCAAAAATCTTTAAAACAACAGGTACACTGAAAGAATGTAGCCCTGGAAAGCCGTTGGCAGAAAGGGCATTGGTAACTTCCTCCGGTGAACAATGTAGTTTGCCGGCCCGGGAGAAGGCCCGTAAACAACTGTAAAAACCGGCCATATACTCTCTTTCCGGGGCCAAGGAATGCAAATGTTTCTCAACTGATTCATTATCTTCCATACTATAAAGCAAAAATATTCTCTGGGCATTACATTGTGCCATTAAACGGTAAAATTCCCCGGGATGATAAGGAAGATTATACAAAATCAAATTTTCCGGGCAAAAATCCGGGGGTAATTGCAAAAGATCAACAGTAGACACGATTATCTTGATTTCATTGCCGTCACTGTTATTCCTAATCATATCTTGACTGTTATCATCTAACAAGGGGTTCAATATAACTTTACCCGCGGGAAATGCATCTTGCTGTGCTAAAAAAGAATAAAGTTCCACGGATTGGTACGGGCAGTGCACAATTACCACTGTGGTTTTATCCCGGGCACAGATGCTGCCCATAATTTCCTCCCGCCCGGAACAATTCCGCCTGTCATTCATTTCCACCGGCGGCACCGTTGGAAGTGAATAATCCATATATTCCGGTTTCATGACACCTGTATCAATTTTTTTCAGTTGTTTAGTTATAAACCCGGGCAAGAATATTTTCGAAGAATGATCTTCCATTTTCCTATATGGTAAATTTTCACGGGCCAGAATACTTTCCTCTTCTTCCGCAAACCCCCGTTTAGACTGAATTCCACTGGCAGCGGGTTGGATATCCTTTACCTCCAACTGCAATAATTCCTTGCCGTTCCACCGGTTTACGGTGGGAACAAAGGCGAGGTCCACATCCCTGGTGGCAAGAGTTTCCGCGTAAGAGCCCAGGTTAAACCCTATACCATCTATGGTAACCTGCCCGTCTTTAACCATCATTTTCAAGTGTGCCCCCTCTTTTCCCACTTCTTTGTAATTGAGAAGGGACACATCATGACAGGCCAAAAGAGGGTTGGGATTCCCATGGCCGTAAGGCCCGAGCTTATCCAGCTGATTAACCAGCTCTTTATTTAACTCCTGCAAGGAAATAATGGCGTCCAGCTCAATATCCGGAACCATTAACTCCGGAGTTAGTATTCTTTCGGCATAGTCATTTATTCTTTCACGCAAATCATCCACACGGGCACTGTGAAGGGAAAACCCCGCCGCCAGGGCATGACCACCGAAGTCCAGCAGGTTGTCTTTACATTGTTCCAGTGCCTTATACATATGAAATCCCGGTATGCTCCGTGCTGATCCTTTTCCCAGGTCTCCTTCCAGGGATACAAGGAGTGTGGGCCGGTAAAACCTTTCCAGAATCCTTGAAGCAACAATACCGATAACTCCCGGGTGCCATGATTCAGAACCCAATACCAGGACCTTTTTTTCCGCCAATTCCGGCCGGCTTTCCAACATATCCAGGGCCTCGGCCAGTACCATGGATTCCACCTTTTGCCGGCGCTGGTTACCATGGTTGAGGCGGGATGTTATTTCCCGTGCTTCTTCAAAGTCACCGGCCAGCAAAAGATCCACCGCCAGGCGGGCATCACCAAGCCTCCCGGCGGCATTTAAACGGGGAGCAAGGGCAAAGGCCACCTGTCTGGTGTCAATACTGTCTTTCTTTAGAGAGCTGCCATGGATCAAAGCTTGTAAGCCCACATTGCCGGTATTGGCCAGGGCGGTTAAACCATTTTTAACCAGAATCCTGTTTTCACCCTTTAAGGGCACTACGTCAGCCACCGTTCCCACGCAGACCAAATCTAAAAATTGCTGCCACATGGCATTTTTGATGCCCATGGCCACTTCCAGGGCTTGACCCAGTTTCAAAGCCACCCCCACGCCGGCCAGCTCTTTAAAGGGATAATCGCAATCGGGCCTTTTGGGATTAATTACGGCCACAGCGGGGGGTAACTCCCCGGGTGGTTCATGGTGATCGGTAATAATGATCTCCGGACCGCCAAATTGGTTATTTTGCTTAACTGTATCCAGGGCACTGATGCCGCAATCAACCGTGACCACAACAGTATGTCCTGTTTCCTTTGCTCTTTCCAAAGCTTCCGGGTGAAGCCCGTAGCCCTCATTAATCCGGTGAGGAACATAATAACTGACATTGCCGCCAAGCCGGCGTAAAAAGGTTACCAAGAGGGCAGTGGCCGTGATGCCGTCAGCATCATAATCACCGTAAACCAGTATTTTCTCCCGCTTCCTCAGTGCCTTGGATAGACGGCTGACGGCTTTATCCATATCCTTTAGCAACTCCGGGCTGCCAACTTCCTTAATGTCACCGCTTAAAAAGTTCCGTGCCGAATTAACCGTGTAAATACCCCGGTTTATTAATAGCTGGGCCACAATGGGAGAGACCTTTAGTTTTTTTGACAAAATTGTTCTAAGAAGAGGGTTTTCCGGTTTAACGCGCCATATTTTGCGTTTCAATATTGATACCTCGCACTTAAAAATACTATATACGATTATAATAAAACCTGCCCGTTATTGGCAATTAAAAAAGTATTTGCAAATATTTAAAGGCAACCGAAAAAACTGTATACTACAAACAGTTTCCGGTTGCCCCTTGCAATTCCCGGTTTTGATTATCATATCATTAGCCGGTAATTAAAAAGTCCGAAAACTCTTGTTCACCAACCATATCCTCCACATATACATCATCCACCCGGGACATGGGCGACCCTTGCCAACACCATTCCAACATCTTCTTTAGTTTGTCTTCTTCCCCTTGAAATACCGCTTCCACTCTTCCGTCCGGCAGATTTCGTACCCAACCGGTTATCCCCAGTTTCAATGCTTGCTCCCTGGTACTGTCCCTAAAATAAACCCCCTGAACCTTACCTTCAATGTAGACGTGTTTAGTCATTATGACACCTCCCCACAGAGCATATTACCTTTATTGTAATTCTCTGTCTAATAGTGTTTCCCTTCACTTTTTAATTCTTAAGGTAGGCGGCACCAGCAGAGGAAAGAAAAAAAGTACCGTATCAGGGTGACCCGGTGATTTCCGGAGAGAGCGAAGCACTGAGTAGCGGCGCTTAGCCCGTCAAATCCCAAAAGCCATGACCCCTTAGTGCGTGAAGAAGTAGGCAGGCATTCTGTAGCAAGCGGCTTTCCGGGAGACACTTACCCGCTGCACGAGAATAATTGCAGAGCGAACGGAGGAAACCACCGGGGCGCCCGCGCGCTAAGAGTAACTTTTAGCACAATAGAACCGTCCCCATGTGCACTTTTAAACCGTAATATATGAAACTCAAGCCCAGAAATACCAGAAAAATCCCACAGACAACAATAATAGCCCGGTACACATTGGCACCCAGAAATCGCCTGCCGCTTATAACGCCGGCGGCAACCAGAGAATACCAACCCAAATCCGCAGAAATATGCCCGGCAAAGAAAGACAGCACTCCCGCCGAACCCTGCTTTAGGGACATAGTAATGTAACCGAGACCTATTGTCGCCCACCAGAGGGTCCAGTAAGGGTTGGACAGGCTGACAAGTATACCTGCCGGTACAGGATGCATGGACCCGGAGAATAACCATTTATCACTACCCTTTTTACCGGTATCCTCACCCTGTCCACCGGTATCAACAGTGCTAATATCCTTTAATTCTATATTTCCCCTGTGGGCGTCCCTGGCCATTTGCACACCCATCCAGGTTAAAAAAACTCCCCCCACCACAGCAATGATCTTTCCTGTGGCAGGTTGGGTAAGTATTGTACCAAGACCCAAAACAAGTGCAATGAGAAGTGCTCCCTCCAAAAGGGCATGTCCCAGGATTAAAAGGGGACCGGCGATAAAACCCCGCCTAGCGCTTTCAGTAATGGTAACCGTTAATAGAGGCCCGGGCATCATTGCTCCCGAAAGCCCCACAATAAATGCAGTAATAAAAATATACCAGAGATCCATAATACCGGCTCCTGTAGGATTTGAGAGTTTGTCCGATAATACTTTATTCTATTAACCGGTAAATTTACCTTTTTCATTACCTACTTTTACAATAAAAAACCGCTGCTTCTCGGCAGCGGTTTTTCTTTACTGGTGGGTATAATCCGGGTTTTGGAAACTTGGAGCTTGAGGTGAATTAACGTGAAAATGATTTGTCCCTGGTGAAAGATCAAAGTACAATCTGGCGTCCTGGTCAACGCCCCAGTCACGGTTAGACCCGCTATCCTGAATTTTTTGAAAGGCTTGCCTGAATAATGTATTATGAGCTTCTTCCCTGTTCAGCAGAAAATCTATCATCTGCCTTACATGCTGGTCATTAATTTGCCGGTGCAGATACTCATAAACCACCTTGGCCCGTTGTTCTGCCGCGATGTTGGAAAGGATGTCCGCAGCAAGATCACCGGTAACATTGACGTAAGCTGCTGTGAACGGTACCCCCGAGCCGTTGGTTAAATAAGGTGCCAGGCCTGTTAAAACATTGGCTTCAATGTTACCGGACGGCTGTGTTCCCTGCATGTCAATATCATGGCCGTTGAGCAAGTTTACCGCGGTGGCTACCATTTCCATATGGCTGAATTCTTCGGCTGCGATATCCAAAAAAAGGTCCCTGATTTCAGGATCCTTGATGCGAAAACTCTGCGATACATACTGCAAACCGGCCTTTAGTTCTCCCTGCGGACCACCTAATTGTTCTTGCAGCATAACGGCATATTGTGGGTTGGGACGTTCAACCCTCACCATTTCCAATAGATTTTTATCATGTTTAAACAATGGCTTCCCTCCTTTTGCGGTTATTTTGACATGCATACCCCTTTTCTATGCGAGAAACGAAGTATTTTGGGCTGGTAAACTTTTGTTACTTATCTTATAATTTAGGAACCGGAAGATTAAATCATTCGCTATTATTTTGGAGTTATTTGGAGGGATATATATTTATCGATTTGGTGATTTAATTATGTGTTTGGGTGTTTTTACCTTTTTCTTGGGTGGCATTGGAATTGCGTTCGGCTTTTTGACCCCCGAGAATCCTTTGCTGCCATTACTAGCCCTTACAGCTTTAATCTTAATTGGAACCGGAGGTTTTTTTAAAAAGAAGAGCAAAGGTTAGGTGCATTAGTAATATTATTTTAGTCATTTTACGGAGGGATTTGCCATGACTGGCTGCTGCGGCGAACTCATCGAACTTTTAGAAACCATTGAACGTACCAAAGCAGAAATTTACAAACTCAAATACCGCTTTAACGAATCTTCGGATCCTCAAGAGAGGTACCGGCTGAAACATAAACTCAAGGAACTTCGTAAATTACAATTTCAACAAATAAAGCAATTGGGCTGAAAGGCATATAAATAAACCCGGCGGAGCCGGGTTTTTCTTGAGGTTATTCTAAAGCACGTTCCAATATACTGTTTATTCGATTGACCATGTGCCGTGGTTCCACTATCAGCCCGGCGGAAATAAGGGCATTATCAAATAACTGCTCTCCCACCACCACGGCAAACTCTTCATCCTTTTGTCTCAAGGCGTTAAGACCGTGTATCACCGAATGCCGGGGGTTTATTTCCAATACTTTCGGCCCCAGGTTATTCATGTCTTTATTCATTAACTGCATTATTCGCTGCATGCTTCCCGTAACCCCGCCCGGGCTGAGGACCATTACAGGGCTATCCACCAGTCGATCAGATTTACGCACTTCGGATACTTTGTCCCCCAGTTTTTCCTTAAGCCATTCCGTTAAAGCCTTTAATTCACTTTCTGGTAATTCTTCCCCTTCCGGAGTTTCCTTTTCCCCCGGCAGTTTCAAATCATCTTGATCCGCGGAGATGAGTTTTTTTCCTTCATATTCCCCCAATTGACTTAAAATGTAATCATCCACGGGTTCACTGGTGTAGATTACTTCCAACCCCCGCTCACGAAATGCTTCCAAGTAAGGCCCGGATTCAATGGCATCCCTTGAGGGCCCGTTAATATAATAGATTTCCTCCTGGCTCTCCTGCATACGCTCTACATATTCCTCCAAAGATACCAGTTTACCGGGTTCCGACTGTGAGGACTCAAAACGAAGGAGTTTGACCAGTTTGTCCCTGTTGCTGAAATCCGAGGCCGCACCCTCTTTGATAAACATCCCAAATTTGTCCCAAAACTGCCAGTACTCTTCCGGTTCTTTCTGCGCCTTTTCATCAAGGAAGCGGAGTATGCGCCCGGTTATAACCCGCCGGAGTTTGGACAACAGCGCGCTGTCCTGCATGTTCTCCCTGGATACATTCAGAGATAATTCCTCGCTGTCAACTACCCCACGCATAAAGCGCAGCCATTCCGGCAAAATTTCTTCAAATTTTTCCTGAATTAACACCTTCCGGCAGTAAACATTAACTCCAGGTTCCATCCGGCCAAAGCCGTAAAGTTCTAGATTATTCTTTGGAACAAATAAAAGGGCATTCACCGATAAAGGAGCATCCAGGGTAAGGTGCAAACGGAACAAGGGCTCATCGAAATCATTTGCTATGTATTTATAGAATTCTACATATTCTTCATCTGTAACTTCATTTTTATTCTTTACCCAGAGTGCCTGAACGGTGTTAATCTTCTCTCCGTCCAGTATAATGGGAAAAGGTACAAAACCGGAATATTGTTTAATAATCCTCTTTATTGTATCGGCATTGGCAAATTCCTTGGCATCCTCCTTAAGTTGTAAAACAACCTTGGTGCCCCGGGAAAGGTCGGAAGCTTCCTCTACGGTATAGGTGCCGCTTCCGTCGGAAGACCATATACAACCTTCCGCTTGAGGACGATAGGAACGGGTATATACAGTCACCTTCTCCGCTACCATGAAAGAAGCGTAAAACCCTAGGCCAAACTGGCCTATTAAATTGACATCCTTTTTATCATTGTCTATTAAGTGTTGAATAAAGGCACGGGAACCTGAATGGGCTATTGTACCCAAGTTCTCCAGTAATTCTTCCCGGGTCATTCCTATGCCCGTATCTTTGACAGTCAGGGTATTCTCATTTTCATTCAATTCAATATTTATCTGCAGCGGGAGATCCTCATCATGAATATCTTTTTCCGTTACTTTCAAGTAGCGTAGCTTTTCCAACGCATCAGCGGAATTTGAAATTAATTCCCGCAAGAATACTTCTCGATCAGTATAAAGCGAATTGATAACAATATCCAAAAGTTGCTTAACTTCCGCCTGAAACTCCATTGTTTCCTGCTTTTTGGAATTATCCATATGTATCCCCCCTTGTATTATTTGACAATTAAATCAGTTTCCAATAAAAAATAATATTTATATAACAGCCATATGTCAATATCAAGACGGCACTCAATTACCGCCGCATCCCTATATTTTTCCTAATTCATCATATGCGGAATGAAGGTCAAGTTCACCCTCGGCGAGCTTCATAACCAGTCCGCCGTAAATGTTTAAAGTATAGTTGAAAATAAGAACCACTTCAATAATCTCATCCTGATTAATTGGCTTTGTTTTTGGTGCCGCCAAAACGTATCGCAGGTAAACATCATTGTTATTGTTGAGACCAAAGGATCCCAATGCCAAATTACCGTTAACAACCAGCAGGAATTCTTTTAGGGCGTCATTGTTGCATTTTATTTCACAGGGCATTATCGAATAGAATTGTAAAAGTTTTATGTAATCCAATTCTTCTTCCAAAAAGGGTAGAAAATTAAAATTTAGAATTAGTTCTCTACCGGGAAAGCCATGGTCCAATTGCACCGATAAAATGTTTAACGGTACTTCTTCCGAGCTTTCCAATAGTCTTGCCTGTAAGCCTATTTCTTCCATGTAGCGTCTTATTTGATCAAGACCGGCGTAATGCCTGGCTTGCACTTCATTAGAAATCATATACATTTTCCTCCTTTGAATAGTTTTTCATTGAAAAAACTCTCTCGTGGTTTCGTTTAAAAGGTAATTATTCTGCCGGAGCGGGCAGCACCCTGCGCTCACTTACTCGGGCTTTTGATTGTATGAGCTCACTCCGCTCCGGGCGGCTGCATAACTCGCTTCGCTCAAACAGGATTCGCCGCTGATCCTCCGCTCCGTTCGCTCTTTGACACATTGGCTCCTGTGCATAAGAAGTTGCGTCCGCAACGGCAAAGCTACCAAGACCTTGTTCCGACAGGTATCATGCCGTTGCCGTCATTCGCTCCGGGTGCTGCCCGCTCCTTAACACGTTATTCGCTATGCATAATAAGTTTTACATCCTTCTGCTGGCGCTGCCGTATGGCGGCATGGGCGTCTACCTTTACTTATTTTCAGCATTCACTTAAGTGTATCAGATACCCAGCAAAAATTTAAAGAAAGGAATCAAAAAACGACGAAGATAAAGACCCCTCTTTATATAAACCAAGAGGGGTCCTTTCCTTTCTTCCTTTTACGGGGAAACAGCGGTAAGGTTTCTCCCATTGCCCGCAGCAGCATCTTCAGATAGTTTTTCCATAAGGCGCATAAAGATTTCGATTATTTCCCGGGAGGCTTCTGTGAGTTTTTGAACTTCATTAAAGGATTCTTCTTCGTTTCCCATACGGTGCTGCTCTACAACCTCCCGCCCGTGCAGGTGAACCAGGCGATGGGGTTCCTCTAAATCTTTAAAAAGCCTTTGAACTACAGAACTATACCGGCCCATGGCATGGGCACCCTCTCCGTAATACCACTGTCCCAGGGCACACTTGTGGTAGTCGGCCAGTTCCCGGGCACCGTTCTCCCGGTCGCCCAAAATATTGATTACCCTTTCCAGCCACAGGGCGTGATCGATAACCCGGGCAGCTAAAAAGCCTGCCATTCCGACTTTATCAAAGACTTCTTCCTTGCTGAAAATATTCCATACTTTTTCCGTTACCTCCCGGGACATAGCAGTGTGACGCCCGGAATCCTCGGCAATCTCCCCGGCAAAATCTACATTCTTGTGTATGTGATCTGTTTTCTCGGCCACTTCGGTGGTGGCGCCGGTTTGCTGCTCGGCAGCGGAGCCCAACTCCCGTAATGTCTCGGTCACCTGGCCGATGTTTGCTTCTATACCGGAAAAGGGTTCCTTTAAACCGGTGGCGGCATCAATACCCCGGGTAATGGATTGAGCACTGCGCTCGAAAACATCCCGGGTGTTATCCATATTGGCCATTATCTCCTGGGTACCCACCCTGATTTCTCCGGACGACCGCTTTGTTTGTTCGGCTAATTTCCGTATTTCATCGGCCACCACTGCAAAACCGCGGCCGGCCTCCCCGGCCCTGGCCGCTTCAATGGTGGCGTTCAAAGCCAGGATGTCCGTCTGGGAAGTAATTTCGTCGATTACCTGTACTGTTTTGCCGATATTACTTACTTTCCGGTCCAATTCACTGAACACTTCTTGTAGTGCATTCACCGAATCCCGTGCTGTTTCCAATTCGGCATTTCGTGTAAAATTACCGAATTCCTGAGCCATAACTCCTCTCCCTTAAGCACCCGGAGGAAGCTGAACACCGGATCCAGGCAAAGATTACTTGCCTTTAAAAGCCGGGCCCGTATCTCCCGCAACTTTAATCCATGGGCCCGGAAATAATATTTAAAATGATACCGGTATTGCTCCCCGGAAACCGTTCCGCCAGGGGGGCGTTTTCCGCTGCCCTGACTCAAACGCATCCACCCCCACTTTTTATTTTATTTTAGGGGCAAAAGCTTACACTGTATTTAAACAATCCTTAAATTTTCCTTAAAACAATAATATGTACATTTACGGTATTATCATCGCCTTCGTAGGCTGTTTCCCATACTCGGCTTAGAAGGTGGGCTTTGGTAAATACTTGGTTGGGGTGGGAAGCCATCAGCCACAAAAGGTCAAACTCCTTTGGAGTGATTTCCAGCTCCCGCTTTCCCTTTTGCACCAGGCGCCGGGCCCGGTCTATCACTAAACCGCCGCATTCCAGAACACCGGAGGTAGCCCTGGATTCGCCGGACCCATTGGCACGCCTGAGCACAGCTTTAACCCGCAGGGCCAGTTCCACAGGGGAAAAGAGCTTCAATTGATAGTCATCTACCCCCATGCGAAAACCCGCCACTTTATCCACCTCGTCACCACGGGCGGACAGAATAATTACCGGGGCACCGGATACCCCTTGTAGCTTTTGCAAAGTTTCAAAGCCATCCATACCGGGCATCATCAAGTCCAATAATACCAGATCCGGGCTAATTTTTTTGACTTTATCCAGCGCCTCAAAGCCATTCGCAGCCGAAATTACTTCAAAACCCTCTCTGGCCAGGGCATGTTGTACAATTTTTATTACTGCAAAATATTGAACAGGACCGGGTATTCCAACGCGACGAGAACGTAACCTGGAAATGTCGTAACTGCGGTTATTTACATGAAGGCAAGGAAGCCCCGGAAAAATGCCCGGCCTGTGATCACCCCAAGAGCTATTATGAAATCTGGTGTGAAAACTACTAATAAAATTGAAAAGGAAAGGAAGAGTGCAATGCAACCTGTGGCGCTAAAGCCCGGTATTTACTGGGTTGGGGGCATTGACTGGAACCTTCGTTATTTTCACGGCTATCAAACTCCCAGGGGAACAAGTTATAATGCATACTTAATTGTCGATGAAAAAATCGCGCTGGTGGATACCGTAAAACACTACCTGTTTGATGAAATGCTGGAAAGGATTAGCGCTGTGGTGGATCCGGCTCACATTGATTACGTGGTGGTTAATCACGTGGAAATGGACCACTCCGGCAGTGTCCCCAATTTAATGGAAGTTATTCCGCAGGCTAAGATAATTACATCCACAAAAGGAAAGAAGGGCTTGGAGCGTCATTACAAAAGGGAATGGGACTATGTAATTGTTAATTCCGGTGAAGATATTAAGCTGGGTTCGCGTACTTTAAAGTTTGTTCAAACCCCTATGGTTCACTGGCCTGATTCCATGGTTACCTACATTCCCGAAGAAATGTTGCTGCTGCCCAACGATGCCTTCGGACAACACATTGCCAGCACGGAACGCTTCGATGACGAACTGGGTTGGGATATTGTAAAAGAGGAAGCAGCCAAATATTATGCCAATATTGTTTTACCTTACGGAAAACAAGTAATGAAGGCGCTGGAGGTTGTGGATCAATTACCCATAGACATGATTGCTCCCAGCCACGGACTTATTTGGCGTTCGTATATAAAAAAGCTGCTGCAGGTTTACCCCAAATGGGCGGGCAATGAAACAGAAAGAAAAGCGCTTATTGTTTACGATACCATGTGGGGCTCAACCAAAGAGATAGCCCTGGCGCTGGCCAACGGCCTGGAAGATGCAGGTGTTCCTGTAACCACCAGGTTTTTACAGACCAGCCACATGTCTGAAATAATGAGCGATGTACTGGAATCCAGGGCCGTTCTTGTGGGATCTTCAACTTTAAATAACGGTATGCTGCCCACAGTGAGTGGTTTTCTTACTTATATGAAGGGACTACGCCCACAAAAGCGTATAGGACTGGCCTTTGGTTCTTACGGTTGGGGTGGTCAAGGTGCCAGGGAAGTGGAGGAAGTCCTGAAGTCAATACAATGGGAAATCCCCACCGACAAAATAAACATACAATATATCCCGGATAAAGATGAGCTGCTGGCTGTACGGGAAAAAGGAAAAAAACTGGGTAAGTTAATCTTGGAATAATATCCCTTATTACAGCCCAGGAGAAGGGGTGAAATAATTGAATAATAAAGCGTTGCACAAAATAAATTACGGTCTTTATATTGTTACCTCCAAAAAGGACGAGCAGATAAACGGCCAGGTAGCAAACACGGTGTTTCAAATTTCAGGAGATCCGGTAACCGTGGCCGTTAGTATTAACAAGCAAAATCTAACTCATGAACTTATAAAGGAAAGTAAGTTATTCAACGTGTCTGTTTTGGCCCAGGAAACCCCCCTCGCCCTTATCGGCAAGTTTGGTTTCAAAAGCGGCAGAGAGGTTAACAAATTTGAAGGTATTCAATACAGTTTCGGACAAAGCGGGGTTCCGTATATTACTGATAATGTTTTGGCGTACCTGGAAGCCGAAGTCATACAGGAAGCAGATGCCGGTACCCATAGTATTTTTATCGGGAGAATTACTGAGGCCGGCGTCTTAAAAGAGGGAACGCCCATGACTTATGCTTATTATCATCAAATCAAAAAGGGTTCAGTGCCTCCAACGGCACCTGCCTATAGTAATACTTCAAAGGAAGGAAAGGTTGAAATGGACAAATATGTATGCAGCGTTTGCGGCTATGTTTATGACCCGGAGGTGGGCGACCCGGAAAACAATATCCCACCGGATACCCCCTTTGAAAAACTTCCGGAAGACTGGGTCTGCCCGGTATGCGGGGCCGGAAAGAACGATTTTGAGAAGGAAAACTAAAAGAACTACCAAAGACCCCGGTGAAAATCAACCGGGGTCTTTATATACGCTGCAGGCACACCGTTAAAGTTATGTTGCATTTTAGGTGCCATAACCTGCGCCCCCTTTACTTTCCCTGAATAACGGCAGTGTAAAACTAAATTTGCTGCCCCCGGAGCGCCTGCTTTCCAGACTCACCGTCCCACCGTGCATTTCTACCAAATTCTTGACCAGTGAAAGCCCTATTCCGGTACCCCCGTAACTGCGGGAACTGGTGCCATCAACCTGGTAAAACATCTCAAAGACCGCCTCTTGTTCAGAAGGATCAATACCGGTGCCGCTGTCTTCTACGCTTATTGTAGCCTCTCCGGCGGTTTCATCCATGCTGCTATCCGCTATTTCATTTAGATAGTCTCGCTGCAGAGGGTTTAAAGGACCGGTGTTTCTATCTGCTAAAAGTTCAGTAAAGGCAATAATAGCCGTTAAAGGTGACCTTAGCTCGTGATTGGTGTTGGCTAAAAACTTATCCTTTAATTGGTCAGCCTCCTTCAATTGGCGGTTAACACCGGCCAATTCCCGTCGCTGGGCGGCCAGGGCTTCGTTATTCCTATATAGCTGGCCGATGGCCTCTTCAAAGAGCCCCTTTAAAATTAGACTAAAAGACAATATCTTAAACAGGTGACCCAGCAGATTGTAGGTGTCATAAACATAAACATATTTTGCAAAGGCCAGTTCGCCGAAGATGCCCACCACCAGAGCGTAAACCAGCCATGTATCCCTGGGGTCGGCGGACTTAGATTGCTTTATTTTGGTGGCTGTAAGGATGTACAACAAAATAACAATATATTCAGCAGCTATTTTTATGACTGTCTGGTCCTGTGTTCCAGGATTATACATAGCGGGTAGCCAGGACAGGAAAACACCCACCGCGGTTATCACCAATAGCCAAATTAATGTACCCACGGCAAAAAAAAAACGCCGGGTACCGGTATGCGCAGCTTTTTGTCGGGTAGAAAGAAGGCCAAAAGAAGGCCGATACCCTGACTCAGCCGGGCCAGCACCCAAAAGGTGGAGGCTTTATTAGCTGAATTGGCGGTAATAAATTCGGGCATACCCAAGTAAGAAAGGGTATGCACAAAGTCGGTAATGCCGGTTAGACAGAAGGTAAATGCCATAATGAGCATCTTTTGTTGCTGCTGGTAACGGTATTCATACCAACAAAAGATGGAAACAAGCATAGACACAATGACGCTGGTAAATTCCAGAGTCAAATGGAGGGTTAAAAAGGTGCCGGGCTCAAGCACCAGATCAATCCGCCCGGTGAAAAGATACACAAGTAAAAGGGCGGTTATTAAGACTTTTAAACAATGCTTTTTGAACATGGCCCTCTCTATCCCCTTCCTTTATCTTAAAGTTCCTCGATAAAAGTAGGAAATCCTGCCGGAAGGAGCTGTCAGCTTAAATATAGCTAACCGAATAACATTTTCCAACCTTCCGAGCTGAATTAATTGAGATACTCCATTTTTGCACCCTATACCCTAAACTACTTGCAGGAATATTAATGTTCCTGAGGAATATTTAACCTGAAGAATGGAACTCAAAGACGGAGGAGAAAATGCTTGCAATTGTTAAGAGCGTTGCCTTACATGGCTTGGAAGGTCATATAATACAGGTTGAGGTAGATGTGTCCGGGGGTTTGCCCGCTTGCGATATTGTTGGATTACCGGATACCGCAGTGCGTGAAGCCAGGGACAGGGTAAGGACAGCCATTCGCAATTCCGGTTATGAATTCCCCCACACACGGATTACGGTAAACCTGGCGCCTGCGGATATAAAAAAGGAAGGCCCCCTTTATGATCTGGCCATTGCTGTGGGAATACTGGCCGCCACCGGACAAATTGAACAATCGGCTTGCCGGCAATATGCATTTATTGGCGAATTGTCCCTGGAAGGTTCGGTACGGCCTGTTAACGGTACACTGCCTCTGGTATCGGCCTTAAAGGGCCACGATATAAAAGACATTATAATCCCCTGGAAAAATGCACCAGAAGCTGCTTTGATTCAGGGTGTTAATATTTATGGAACCGGTAGCCTTGCACAACTGGTTTCTCACTTGCAGGGGGAGCAATTAATGCTTCCCCATCGTCAAGATATTGATAGCCTTCTCACCCGGGGGGAAGAAGGAATCCCGGATATGGCTGAAGTTCGCGGCCAGGCAGCAGCTAAAAGGGCCATGGAAGTGGCCGCCGCCGGAGGACATAATATTCTCATGCTGGGCTCCCCCGGCTCGGGTAAAACCATGCTGGCCAGAAGACTTCCGGGAATTTTACCTCACATGAGCCTGGATGAAGCACTGGAAGTTACCAAAATACATAGCCTGGCAGGGCGGCTGCCTGCAGGGGACCCCCTTGTTGCCCAAAGGCCCTTTCGCAGCCCCCACCATACTGTCTCCACGGCGGGTCTTGTGGGGGGAGGGAAATTCCCCCAGCCGGGGGAAATTTCCCTTGCCCATAACGGCGTCCTTTTCATGGATGAGTTGCCCGAATTTCGCAGAGACGCCATAGAGGCACTCCGCCAGCCCCTAGAGGATTCCTTTGTTACCATCTCCCGTGTCAATTCATCCATAAGCTACCCCGCCAGAATAATGCTGGTGGCGGCCATGAATCCTTGTCCATGCGGCTTTCTTACTGATGAAGAGCGCCAGTGCAGTTGCACACCACCGCAGGTCCAAAGATACCTGGGAAGAATATCCGGACCCTTTTTGGACCGCTTGGATATTCATATCGAGGTACCCAGACCCCGTTTTTCCGAACTGGAATCGGCCCCGGACGGGGAATCGTCACAGAAAATACGGGAAAGAGTTCTACTGGCGAGAAAGTACCAGCAGGAGCGCCTGGCCTCATTGGGGTTGGATAAGTCGGGGGTAAGCTGTAACGCGCATATGACATCCAAAATGGTATACCGGTTTTGTCGCCCCGCTAAAGAAGGGAAAAGACTTCTTGAGGATGCATTTAATCGCTTAAAGCTCACAGCAAGATCCCACGGTAAAATATTAAAGGTGGCAAGGACAATAGCAGACCTGGACAGCAGCGAAACAATCGAAGCGGTACACGTAGCCGAGGCCATACAATACCGTACACTGGAAAGAAAACTGTGGTTATAACCCGGAAATAATTTGGAAGGGGAGAATAAAAACGAGTAACCATAACGAAAACAAAGCCTTGAATGAAGCCGTGGCACGCCTGAATAAGGACGCTCTGGCCAAATATTTGGGAATCGAAATAGTTACAATGGAACCCGGTTACGCAAAGACCAGAATGAAGGTCCGGCCGGAATTGCTTAACGGCGTCAAAGTAACGCACGGGGGCGCCATTTTTGCCCTGGCGGACGTTGCATTTGCCGCTGCCAGTAATGCCCACGGACCTGTGGCAGTAGCCTTAAATGTAAGTATTAATTTTCTCAAGGCCACAACTGAAGGATGCTTGCTCACCGCAACTGCACTGGAGGATAATCTAACTAAAAAAACAGGTGTTTACCGGCTGGAGGTCAGGGATGAGAAAGAACAGCTAGTTGCTTTGGCTGAGGGTACTGTTTACCGCAAAAATAATGATTGAACGGGTCCGGGCAGGTTAACGGCAAGTGGCAATGATGCCGAAAACACTTGCCGTTAAAACCTGCTCACCCTTGTCGTTATTACAAACCATTTCCAACTTTAATTTTCTACCGTTTTTCTCCACTACCTCAACCACGGCAGTAATGGTTTCCCCTATATATACCGGGGCTAAAAAACGGAGGGACATTTCTGAAGCTAAATACGGCTCGGGTAAGAGAGTGCCGCCGGCGTGGGTCAGCATTGCCCCCGTCAACAGCCCGGGGACTATTCTACGGTCAAAGCCGCACTTTCTCGCCGAGATATCGTCTATGTGAAACTTATTAAAATCACCCGTAATGCCCGTAAAATTACTAACATCACCACCGGTGAAGGTACGCCGAAATTCTATGGAATCCCCCACCCGCATTTCATCCCAGGAATTGAAAAAACGCACTGCACTTACCCCTTTCTTGCTTAAAAAAATCGTAAAAATATTTAAACTATTCCCACTGTATTAATTCAATCCTGGAATTTAAATTCCTTCGTTTTTACTGATACCAAACATAAACAAATCAAAAATTGTTTTAAATGCTTTATCTAGGGATAATGAACGGCTACTTATAAAAGAAGGATTAATGACGGCCCGTACCGCGCCGAGAAGGGCCGTTACCGTCAGATGCGGGTCCAAATCCCGAAAATAACCCAATCTTACACCCTCTGCCAGAATACCCTCCAACTGCCCTATCCGTGCCACACGGAATTCATCTATATATGTCCAGATATCGGGGTAATGGTTCTGCAGTTCCTTAAACGCAAGGGAATCCATAAAGCGTATATTCTCATAAATCACTGGTGCGAACATGCGCAATTTTTCGGGTGGGGTGTAATCACTTGCCAATACTTCCCGGACGTTTTTTTCAACCCGGTCCGTTAAGCGATAAATCATTGCCTCTATAACCTTTTCCTTGCTGCTGAAGTAACGGTACAGTGTACGTTTGCTAATGCCTGCTTCCGCTGCCAGGTCGTTGGTTGTGGTTCCCACCAGCCCTTTACGCGCGGCCAATAATTCCATGCTGTTTAATATTGCTTCCCTTATATCTCGCTTCTCCATTATTCCACCCTCTTACGAAACTTTAATGATGCCACAGTTACAACCGCCGCTCCAAATACCGCCAGGGGAATTACATCACGCCAAAGCTGGGACAGACCTACCCCCTTTAACATGATGCCCCTGAGAATGTCCAAAAAATAGGTTAGGGGTATAATATAACCCAAACTGCTTATAACAGCGGGCATGGATTCCCGGGGAAATACAAAACCCGATAACAGAACCGACGGGAGAATAAAAAGCATTACCATTTGCATAGCCTGGAGCTGGGTTTTGGCTATTGTGGAAAATAACATTCCCAGTCCCAGGGCAAAAATCAAAAATAACAGGGACAGCAACAAAAGCAACACTAGACTGCCCTGTACAGACACCTTAAACCACCACATACCCAGTGCAAGTACAAGCCCCACATCCATAAATGCAATCAATATATATGGAATAAGTTTGCCCACCATTAACTCAAATCCTCTGACGGGAGTAACCATTAGTTGTTCCAGGGTCCCGCGTTCCCTTTCCCGAACCAGGGCAAATGCCGTTAACATCACGGTAATATTTTGTAAAATCAGACCGATTAACCCGGGTATGTTAAACTTCAGGCTTTCCAAACCCGGGTTATAATAGGCCCGGGTTCGCAAATCAATGGGAGGGTTTTTGTCCAGCTGTATACCCCCCTGGCGGTTAAGAAGTTCCACCTGCATTTCTCTGCTCAGATTTTGGGCTGTTATTTGAGCCACATTTAAGGCTGTTCTGGCCACTAGAGGGTCCGAACCGTCCACCAGGAATTGGACCCAGGCCGGTTCTCCCCTTTTTATATCCCGGGCATATCCCGGTGGGATGACCATTCCGGATTTTACACTGCCCTCATCCAACAGCTCTTCCAGACGGTCTATACTTTCCACGTAAATTACCGGTTTAAAATAGCCGGTGTTTTCGAAGGGCCGGTCATTATCTAAAACAGCCAGGGATATATTTTCCACATCCGTAGTTACAGCATATCCGAACAAGAGGAGCATCATTACCGGCATGGCCAGGGATATTACAAGGCTGGGCTTGTCCCTTATTATATGCAAAATCTCTTTACGGGCTATGGCAAGCAGGAGACTAATGCGCATCCTTTTCAGCTCCTTCCCAGGCCAGATCAACAAATACATCCTCCAGGCCGGAGGCACCGGCATGCTGCTGCACCAAATCCCCCGGTTTACCAAATGCCCGAAGTCTTCCCTTAAACATTAAGGCTGTTATATCACATTGTTCAGCCTCATCCATATAATGAGTTGTTACCAATATGGTAACGCCTTTGGTACACAAGCCCGCCAGGACCTGCCAAAAAAGCCGCCGGGAAACGGGGTCCACACCGGCGGTGGGCTCATCCAAAATAAGCAGGCGTGGTTCATGGAGAAAGGCGCAGGCCAGAGCAACACGCTGTTTCCAGCCACCCGACAAAGTCCCCACCAGCTGGTTTTCCCTTATATCAAGCTGCATCTCCTGTTTCAGCCGGGTCAAACGGTATATCTGTCCGAAAAAGAGCATATTTTCCTTTATCGTTAAATCTTCATATAAGCTGAATTTTTAATTCATATAACCAATATTTTGTTTAATCTCTTCCGCTTGGGTAACAATATCATAATTTAATACCCTGGCTTTGCCGTCTGACGGCCTCATCAGGCCACAGAGCATTCGTATTGTTGTGGATTTACCGGAACCGTTGGGACCGAGGAGTCCAAAAATAGCTCCCCCGGGTATTTGAAAGGAAATACCGTCCACGGCTTTAAGGGAACCGAAATTCTTGGTTAATCCTTCCACTTCTATTGCGTAAGGCATAATATATCACCTTGTCCCATATTACTAATCAAACAGTTAAACAGTTTAAAAAATGACATCCGCCGGCATACCCGGAAGAAGTTGAGACTGTCCCTTTTCTATTTTTACTTTAACTTTGAAAACCAGGCGCACTCTATCATCTTCTGTTTGTACATTTTTTGGGGTAAATTCGGCTTCCGGGGAAATATAGGTTACTTTTCCCTTGAATGTCTCACCGGGATAACTATCTACTGTTATTATCACTTCCTTTCCCACTTTTACTTTATTTAACTACATCCGCCGGGAAGTCCCCGTCCTGAGCGAAGCGAAGGGCGGGGATGAAAGGCGGGCAATGTTTTATTATGGAACTATTGTTCTCTTTGGGTTTCGCTAATATAATATAGTCGTGAAGTATAATATCGACAAAGGCTGCCACTCTGTATATTCGCTGCGGTTCCACTACGTTTGCTGCGTAAAATACCGG
>JAALLP010000029.1_pt1 | contig 37636 bp, 35 predicted proteins | sample 7245951 | NCBI WGS metagenome assembly JAALLP01 (sample SAMN13049199, study PRJNA578106) | oil field metagenome | isolation source: filtered produced water from oil reservoir B6 | place: USA:offshore Texas | collected 2016
CAAAAGGGGATTAAAATATATGCTCCGCTGGCAAGAAAAGTGGAAAACGAGGAGACCGGAGATGAAGAGTGGATATTGAAGGGCTTTAAGGTCGTCACCGTATTCGACATCGTGCAGACAGAGGGCGAGCCATTACCAGAACTGGCTCCGGATCTGGAAGGGGATACCCAGAATGGGCGGCAGCTGTATGAGCAGTTGATGCTGGCAGCACCGGTACCCATAAGATTCGGAGAAACCGGCAGCGCCAAGGGTTACTACCACCCAGAAAACCGGGAGATAGTCCTTAATGATAAATGGTCCGGTGATGATCTGACATCTACTCTTTTGCATGAGGTTATTCATTCCATTGTTGAGAAGGAGCCGCCGAAAGATCAGGCGGATCGTCAGCGGGCCGAAATCGTAGCTGAAGGCGCAACCTATGTTGTGGCCCAATACTTCGGTCTGGATACTTCCCTTTACAGCTTTGGGTATGTCACCGGCTGGGCCAAGGGAGATGTCGAGAAAGTTATCAAGTTGGGAAATGACATCCAGAAGGCTGCCGGGGAGCTGATTCGGCGGGTGGAGGATGTGCGTGATAAAAGTAAAGTTGCATAAATAGTTGGGCCAACCGGCCCGCAAACCTATTTCCGAAAGGAGGGAGAAGGGGCGGTGCCGGTGGCCGTCCGTCCAGTATGAGAGTATATGCAAGATATGCCATCATAGGCTGTGACGAAGAAACCAAGGTGGATCCAATTGAAATTGCAAAATATGAGCCCATACCAGAAGAACCTGGTTATGTACGGTTTGTTGGTAATAGAACCGTTCGGGAAATAGTTGATGAACTTACTGAGCGATTAAAGAAAGATGACCGCTATCCAGATGAGTATTTTCACTGTTCCGGAGATTTCATGTTTAACGACAAGAAAGAGTTCCCAAGGTATCGTTGGATTGCGTGCTACCCTGTTTTAGGGACAAACGAAGGCCATTTTATTCACATTGATGCATTAGTTTTTAGGGAAGATTTAGGTGTGCTTCAATGTGTCCCTGTTTTCCTTGGGAAAACATTTCAGGGTTTCGATTTTGCAGCGAGAGTAGCAACAGCATGCGCCAAACACCTGGGTGCTTAGGTATAGGTGCTAACTCAAGACAATGAGTCGGAATTGGCCGTATCGGCTAAACCTTTTCATTTTGAAAGGAGGAAAGGGGTGGGCTGATACGGCCACCCCGGTGTTTATGTCAGTTATATTGTTAGGTCGTAAGAATTATGATGTGCTTTTCTCTACATTGAATGGCAGTAATGCTTACCAATATGAGAAAGAAAATTTGGCTAAATTCGTAAGGGACCTATATAGCCTTAACACAATGTCTTACAACGTAAGGTACGGAGAGGAGATGCCAATACCAAAAGAATATGAACCAAATTACGAGCCTCCGGTTCAAGAGATACAGTTATACAAACTGCTTCAATGTATTCTATATCAAATCGAGCTTACACCGGAACAACTTGAGAAAGACAACAAATCGGAACTTGCCGAATCCCTAAGGTTCGCTGAGGCCATGTTACAACGCCTGGCCTCCGGAATTATTTATAAATTGCCGACGTATCAAAAAGCGGCCTGGGGGTTATGAGAAGTCCTACTTTAAAAGAGATTTGGAGGTTTTTTAAATGACATTGCAAGAAGCTCAAAGCTTTATCCAAGCTGTTTTAGCACAGCAAAAGCTTAATCGTGAAGCACACGGTGATTCAGAAGTGGACGACCGGCGTAAACCGTTAGATTGGGGAATAATCAGTGCCGAGCACATGGGGCATCTTTTGGGTGCCTTGCGCTGCGGTGATGAACAAGTTATTGAGAAGGAAATATTGCATGTTGTTGGTCCGCTTTTAGAATGCTGGGATACAGTGAAAACCAGTGTGAAGCAAGTCCGTGAGTACGGTTGCCCTAACTGTGGTGAGAGATTCACTTTGGCGCAGGCGAATGATAAGTGCCCTTTGTGTGAAAGCAAGTTGAAAATTCTTCGAGTATCCTAATCTGAATTTAGTCAGAAATAAGGAGATGGGCGTATGGTCAAAAAGCTAACCCATGAAGATCTAATGCGTGAGACATCGGAGCAAAGATCTCTTCGGATGAAAGCGGCGAAAGAAGTTATAAAAGATGTTGGTTGGTACGAGGCCGGCGGAATCGGTTTCTATTTTCATCCCAATAGTTGTTACTGGATGGATTTAAATACAGGTGTTATTTCCATCTTTAATAAGAATCGAAAGGATATTGGTATTGATAGTGACGCTGACGCTTATGCCTATACCGGCGAAGATGCCCTTGGTTGGGTGCAGGAACATGATAATAACATGTCTGGCATCCTCTAGACAACGTGAAGAAGGGTAATACTTTTAAGCATTACTGTAATTTTTAAAGAAAATTACCCAAATTGCATTGGCCTGGCGTAAGCCGGGCCACCCCGTAAGGGGGAATTGATCTTAAATTAGTGTTGGTGAATCAGCAATTCTATATTAATGAATTTCACCTGGTGGAAACCAGGTTGATCAAAAATGGGTTGGATAGAACCCAGTTGCAGTGGTAACTGCAAAACAGCCTTATCTTCTTTCCCCAAAGAAGATTCTTTTTCCCACTGTTCTCAGTGCGGAGCTTTAACGCCGATGACCAGGAATAAAAGGCGGCCTGGTAGGGCGGCTAGGGTGCCCGGTCGTGAGCGCAAAGGCGCATGGGCTTGGTGGGGCGGTCATACATTCGGAGGCCACGCAGCTGCGAATGTATGGACAAAGCCGGTGACGAGGCGGTAGACGAGTCAGCGGTTCATACGAATCACCTGACCGGTAGGGAAGGTGTTGAGGTAGCCGGAGGTGCGACCGTAGGTCGTTTATTTATGACGGAAGGCATAAATAAACGACCTGGAGGGTCGGACGGTTTACCTTAGCTTTGCTATTGCCTTAAAGCGGTAGCGATAAGGCGATAGCAAAGCTAAGTTTGGCCGGAGGTCTAAAAAAAGCTCGGCGGTAGCCGGGTTATGTTAATACCGGAAGGAGGGTTGGTTGTGGCAAAGGTTAAAACAATTTTTCGGCAGGTTGATCAGCTGTTTTCTATGAGTCGAAAATTCGGTCAGTCAAAAGAAAAAATAAAAAATCAGGGGGCAATGGCTGGAGCTTTAACTGCAGCCAAAACCTATGACGATTACAGGGCAGCATGTATGAGGTGGGCGGAGGATTTAGCTGAAAGGCGCGGCACAAAAAAATTTCAAATTTGTAGTGTTAAGCCGGAGGAAATTAAAAACTTTTTAGAGCGTATTGCTTTGACGCACCGGCCGGAAACGGTTCATCACTATTGCGCAGCATTGCAGAAGCTTGAAAATATGACAAATGAAAGGTTTGGGAAGGTGAGGTGGAAAATAGATCAGTTTGAGAAACCAAGAAGGAAACGGGAGGATGTAACTGTACAGCGTGGGCCAGCTTACACTCCCCAGGAAGCTAACGAATTAATTAACAAAGTAGCCCGGGTGAATAATAGAGCTGCAGATGCTTTGAGATTTATTCGCGCCACCGGATGCAGGGCGGAAACTTTATTTGGGCGCATGGTGAAAACCGGTGGCAAAGTTGTTGTTAACGGAATGGTGGTCAAAGGGACAAAGGTATCCAGAGATTACGAAAAGGCCATCATCGCCGACAGAATTGATTTGGTTAAAGGTACGGTTGCTCTATGTGAAAAGGGTGGGAAGTGGCGGACGGTAAAGTATGATAGGCGTTATCAAGGCCTAATGGAGAGATTGGTAAAAGAGAACCCGAGGGGACCGGTTTTTGCTGGATTAAACCAGGCTACCATGTATAAGCAAATAAAAAAAGTGTCAGATGAAGTAGGGTTTGAGGGGCGCGGGCTGCATGGAATGCGTAAAACTTTTGCGGTTCAACGCCATAAAGAGTACATCCGAAGGATTAATGAGCTGGTTGACGAGAAGGATTGGCGAAGCCTTGTAAAAGAGTTTTCGATTACTAAACAAAAAGCCCAGGCCATATGTAGGAACCCTCGTGAAAAATCAGTTGATAACTTGGCAAGGTTGAAGTTGTCAAAGGATTTAGGACATAACAGGATAGAAGTTACTTATCGGTATGTGGTGAAATAATCGGACGTTTGCGTGGCTAGGGATACGACATGAGGTAGAATAGTTACCACTTCTTTTTTGGTTGCCTAAAGATAAGTATAGACAAAAACGAGGGTCGGATGGCCCCTGCTTTTGTCCTGGATAGACTTAAATCAATTTGCTTTCATGTGCCTCCGATCATTTTTGAATTCTCCTAAGTTTCAGTGAGCCATTTTTCATAATGATTAGATAAGAATAGTTGCATATAATCCTTAAAATCAATTTCCATTAACTCTCTTGAGCTTGTCCATTCAAAATACCTTATATTTTTAATGAATGATCGAAAGTTGGTTATTTTTAACAACTGAATAATTAAAGCATTTTTACTTGTAACAGATTTTGACGTATCATCAGGTTCATTTTTAATAATTGTGCGAATAATGCCAATTAGTAAATCGGTTAACTCAACACCAATTTCATTGCCCTTTGGGGTAAGGTTACTTTTTTCTACAATGTAATGTTCTCCTCGATAAAGGGCTTGGGTATTTAGTTGTTCCTTGACAACATTATGGAGTCCGAGAGTTTCATATTCACTTGAATGCTCAATAAAGATATCAGTCCTAATATATACATTTTTTCCATAACCTCGTAAAAGTCCGTAAATTATCCTTTCTGGAAATTTTGTATAAATCATCCTCTCAACCGTATTGTTGTCGAATTCTTTACGCCCGGTAAGAACTGAGTGATCGTAATTAATTACGTTTAACTTGGCTGTGCTGCAATATTTACTGAACGTTTCTATAATACCAGTGATACAATCTCTTTTTTTGGAATCTCCAGCATATTTTTTCCAATGAAGCTTGAATTCGTTATCCCTTAGCCGCTGGGTGTATGATGTAAAGTCGGGAGAATTATAAATAATTGCCGGAATTACAAGACCAGCCATCAAATTTGGTTTATTTGAACCCTTGCCACTTTCATCAAAAAACACTTTAATCGATTGCTCTCTTTGCATATCAAAACCCCTTTTTCCCTAATGCTCAAGCTTGACAAAATGAGCATGATTGGATATTATAACAATACAGTATTTGCTCTCATTCTTATGAGTGCGAGTAAGTATTGAGACTGATAGGTTCGTTCACGCAAACGCGCTTATATCAGTCATTATTAACTACCAAATTTCTTTGGTAGTTTTATTTTTTATTTACTTACCTGAGGAACCCGCACTTGGTTCCTTGCTTTCACTTTCATTTTCTTCATCTACTTCCTCTAAAATTTCATTGATTTTTCCATATTTCAAAGTTTGGCCTGCTCTTTGTTCAAAAAACTGCTCATCTACCAGCCGTAAATCTTCAACCAATTCAGAAACTGCCTTTCCCCTGGTTGGGCCTTCGATTTGTAGCTCATGATTTAAAGCCAACCCCCAAATTGATTTGGTTTTATATTTAAGTGGGCTTTTAAATAATTGATGGTCATCGATGTAGAGCACATTTACCCCATAATCAGCTAACTGATGTAACGGGTAATATAAAGCTGTAACCACACCATTATCCTTTTGGGCTAATATAAAAACCCACTGGATGTTGCCATTACGACTGGGAACTTTTCTTTTAACTTTTGTTTTCAATTTCCATTGAAACAGGTGATAAATTCCGATTACACGACCATATATATGTTCATACTTTTTAATAATCTCCACCAGCATATCAACCAGTTTCGAATCTTCTTTTTGACCAATATTGGGCGGTTGAATCTTAACATGAGTTGTGCTATAAGGTATTAAATAAGTGGTGTTTGATTTTTTACCCTTACGATCCCTATAAATCAGTCCGGCGTTAACAAGCTTTTTTATCCAATTATTAATGGTACGGGGTTGAGTGTTGAAAAACTCCGCGATCTTCTCAATGCTATGCCAACTGTGTCCGTACTGGTTGTTGGCATGGAAACCGAAAAAAAGGTATAATCTAAGCGGACCACCTTCTAATTCCTTAAGGTGTTTTTCCTTGAATGTGTTAAAAACTGGGAAAAATGGTTCGCTTTTTTCTTTATTATATTCACGCCAGGACTCATATTGTTTCTTTAAAACAGAATCTTCTTCGTCGTGTGCAGTTTCTATTAAAATATTGAACTGTTTTCTGGCCATTAATCATTGCCCTCTTTCCTTTTTGAATATACTACCACGAATATTTCTACGTGTAAAATGCGTTCAGATGCACACATGAGTATTATTAGTTGCATCAAAACGCAATACAAGTATCAAGGTATTACGTACAAACTACACGTTACAACAAAACTCCAAATAGACTCTGTAACATAGCAACTCAGATACGAAGAGCCAGTGCGATGGTTTGGTTCGCAAAGAAGCATATTAATAATTTTTACCTATTTTTTTATGTATGTTCATTTTTATAATAACCGGGGGGGTTAAGATTTAGAATTAAGTCTGGCCTCTGGTAAAAACACAAAAGGAAAAAGTCAATTTATCTTGAAAATATACCATTAGTAATCAGCGAATCATGGGGGCGGTTAATATTGATGTAAGAAAAAATAAAATGCGAATGTGGCCACTATGAGTACGAACCAGCTGTTAAGAAGATCGACAATGAAACATACTGTAAAGAGTGTTGGAAAAGACTTATAGAAAGTAGAGGCAAAATTGAGATAGGTTGCATAGTGCCAAGGGGCTGCTGTTTGCCATGACAGGGATCCGTCAATAATAAACATTAGCATTAACACCGAAGAAAATAAGAGTATATTTAAAAACGCAAGTTGTTATCGAGGGCATAAGGAATGTATTAGTAAAATGAAAGAGAACGAGAAAAATTTTGATATTTTGAAACAAGTTCTTGATGGTGAGGTAACCCCATGTCCTAGAGATGGATGTAGTCATGAGTTGTCCGCTGTCAAAACAGAGAGAGCCGTGACATGCATTTGTCCCGTACATGGCTGTATATTTCGAGCAATATTGCGTACTAAAGAGAGGTAGAACCGGAAGTTAAAAGACATTTGACTAGGACACTCTGTTTTACCAGGAAAAACCGAGTGTCTTTTTGATTTGTTAGCGAAATTTTTATGCATTATAATAGGAAGGAATTGTTTTAGGACATTTTTGAATGGAGCGAAAATTTATGAGTAGGGAAAATAAGAAAAAAAGGTATCTCACTATTACCTTCGGTTGCCAGATGAACGAGCATGACTCCGAGGTCATAGCAGCAATGTTGGAAAATATGGGATATGACCTTACGGATGACAGCGCCCGGGCGGATATTATTATTATAAATACCTGCTGTGTGCGGGAAACCGCGGAAAACAAGGTATTCGGTTTGCTGGGGCGACTGCGCAAATTAAAAGAGTCAAATCCTGATCTTGTAATCGCAATGGGCGGGTGTATGAGTCAACAAGAGGGAATCGGCAAAAGAATTCGGGAAAAATTCAGGCATGTTGATATTGTTTTTGGCACCTATAATGTGCATAAATTGCCGGAATTGATTTCCCGTGTTTTGGAGGAAAGGCGCCAGGTAATTGAGGTTTGGTCATCAACACCGGAAGCTATGGAAAGTATCCCCGAAAGAAGAGTCTCCGGTCCCCGGGCATGGGTTTGTATAATGTATGGTTGTAACAATTTTTGTACCTATTGTATTGTTCCTTATGTGCGCGGTCGCGAGCGTAGCCGGGATCCCAATGATATTATGAGGGAGATTAATCACCTGGTGGAGCAGGGTATCAAAGAAGTCATTCTATTGGGGCAAAATGTTAATTCATATGGAAAGGACTTGGATTGTCAAATAGATTTTGCCTGTCTTTTACAGAGGCTGGAGAACGTTGAGGGTCTGGAACGGATACGGTTTATGACTTCACATCCCAGAGATTTTAATGATAAGCTAATTGAGACTATAGCCAAATCCCAAAAGGTGTGCGAACATATCCATCTTCCGGTACAGGCAGGAAGTTCAACAATTTTACGGGCCATGAATCGTGGATATGATAAAGAAGAGTATTTATTATTGGTGGATAAGATTACCCGTTCGGTGCCTGGTGTGTCCTTAACCACCGATATAATTGTGGGGTTCCCGGGTGAAACAGAGAAAGATTTTGAGGATACCGTGGATCTTGTTCGGAGGGTAAAATTTGACGGGGCTTTTATTTTTGTCTACAATAAGCGCAGCGGCACTCCGGCGGCCAAGATGGAGAACCAGGTCCCGGGCGAAGTTAAAAGTAAGCGCATTCAAGAATTGATAGCCATGCAGAATGAGTTTACTCTACGGAGCAACGAAAATGAAGTGGGCAAGGTTCATCAGGTTTTGGTAGAAGGAAAGAGTAGAACCAGGGATGATAGGCTCAGCGGCCGCACACGTACCAATAAGCTCGTGGTGTTTGAGGGCGCAGGAGAACTAACTGGAAAAATTATTCCCGTCAAAATAACGAACTATAGTCTTACTCACCTTGAAGGAGAACAGGTTTTTCCGTCGAATGACCATTAAAAGAAGCCGAATGCAGTGCAGTGGTTGAGTGATATTCCAATTACGGCTGCTTCAGAGAATAAATGGAGGGATAAAATGATTTCTGTTTTGGAGAAGGCCAAGGAGCTTGGGGATCAGCTGGCCGGTTGTCAGGAGCTTAATGATATGAAGAATGCTCAAATGGCGGTTATGCAAAACCCGGAAGCCAAGGCTATTATTGATGAGTTTCAGGAAAAGCAACAAAAGTATTTTCGCATTCAACAGGAGGGTCAAGAGCTTAGCGAAGAACAAAAAGATGACATTAAGGAACTGGAACAGAAAATGTCTGATAACCCGTTAATTATGAAGTACATCAACACTCAGCAAAAGTTCGAAAAGCTTTTGGAAGAAATCAACAACATCATTTCTCAGTCTATTTCCGGTGAACAGCCGTCGTGTGACGACTCATGTTGTTCTTCTTGCGGCGGTGGCTGCGATGCATAATGAGGACAACCCCGGTTTACGTAACCGGGGTTATCTTTTGTAATAATTACCTTTATGTTATAATAATATCAGGGTGATGTTTTTGCATTATACTCCTATGATTCAACAGTATTTAAAGATAAAGCAAAATTATCAGGATACCATTCTCTTTTTTCGTTTAGGCGATTTTTATGAAATGTTTTTTGAGGACGCTCAATTGGCATCCCGTGAGCTGGAAATAACCCTTACTGCCAGGGACGGCGGTAAGGGAGAGAAGATACCCATGTGCGGGGTTCCCTACCACGCTGCGGAAACCTATATCGCCCGCTTGATCGAAAGAAATTATAAAGTTGCTATTTGTGAACAGGTGGAGTTACCCGGGCAGTCTAAAGGTATTGTACGTCGCGAGGTAACCCGGGTGATAACCCCCGGCACCATAACGGAAGGTAATATACTAGAAGATAAATCACATAATTACCTGGCATGTATTATTGAATATAACAATGCTTTCGGCCTTGCTTATGCTGATATCACCACAGGACATTTTATGGCCACACAGTTTTCCGGATTAAGGGCCAAGGAATTTTTGTATGATGAGATTTTGAGGCTGCAGCCTGCGGAGGTTCTTGTTTGTGATAAGAATATAATAAAGGACCTGGCCGGTGCCAAGTTTATGCTGTCTCTTTTGGACCCTGAACAATTAACACTTTCCAGGGCAAAAAAACAGCTTGCAAATCATTACGGATCGGATTGGAAGAATAACGGACTGGAGATTTACCCCGGGGCCTTTTGCGCCAGTGGAGGGTTGCTGGCTTATCTGTACGAAACACAAAAACAAAAACTTGCTCAGCTGGGAATGGTTGAAATTTACTCCACGGGCGAGTTTATGGTTATTGACGCCGCCACCCGCCGTAATTTGGAATTAACCGCATCCATAGCAGACGGCAGCCGGCGGGGGACTCTTCTGGGAGTTTTGGATTATACCCGTACCGCAATGGGCGGCAGAATGTTGCGCACTTGGCTGGAGCAGCCGTTGATGGATATCAGACAGATTCGACAGCGCCATGATGCGGTGGAAAAAATAGCAGAGGATATTTTCCTGCGTGATTCCATAAGGAAAGTTTTAGATCCCATATACGATCTGGAGCGATTGGGAGGTAAGGTGGCTGGCGGTACCGCCAACGGCCGTGACCTGATATCATTAAAGCAATCGCTGGGGATGATTCCGGAGTTGAAAAGGATATTAACGGATTCCGGGTCCCGTCTTTTAAAGGACATTTCTCACTCCATTGATAGCCTGGAAGAAATACATGAATTAATAGATATTTCAATTAAAGATGAACCACCGGTTTCAGTGAGAGAGGGCGGAATTATTAAGCCGGGTTACAGCGATGAAGTTGACCGTTTGCGCAGGTCAAGTTCAGATGGAAAGACCTGGTTGGCCGAGCTGGAGGCTGCAGAGAGGGAAAGAACCGGTATCAAGTCCCTGAAAGTAAAATTTAACAAAGTATTTGGTTATTACATAGAAGTAACCCGTGCAAATCTAGGGCAGGTTCCGGGTGACTATGTTAGAAAACAAACACTGGTGAATGCTGAAAGATTTATAACGCCAAAGCTCAAAGAGTATGAGGAACTCATTTTGGGTGCCGAGGATCGTCTGGTACAGGTGGAGTATCGTTTGTTTTGCGAGGTTCGTGATAAGGTTGGCGATTCTCTAAGTCGTTTGCAGCATACAGCGGACTGTGTGGCCAATGTTGACGCGCTTTGGTCTCTGGCTGAAAGTGCAGTCAGGAATAATTATACTCGTCCTGTTTTAACTGAATCCAAGGAACTATATATTACTGAGGGGCGACATCCCGTGGTGGAGTCTATGTTAGGTGCCGGAGAATTTGTCCCTAACGACACCAGCATCGGCGAGGAGAATTTCATTTCCATTATTACCGGGCCCAATATGGCGGGCAAAAGTACCTATATGCGGCAAGTGGCCCTAATTGTGCTTATGGCGCAAATGGGAAGTTTTGTACCAGCCGGTCATGCCTCGATAGGTATAACAGACCGTATTTTTACGCGAGTGGGTGCTGCCGATGATCTAGCCGGTGGTAGGAGTACCTTTATGGTTGAGATGAGTGAATGCCGTAATATTATGGAATATGGAACCGGTAAAAGCTTGGTCATTATGGATGAGGTTGGTAGAGGTACCAGCACTTATGACGGGATAAGTTTAGCCAGGGCTATGGTTGAATATGTTCATGACCGTATTCAAGCAAGGACGCTTTTTTCCACTCATTATCACGAATTAACCGACCTTGATCATTTACCCGGGGTTGAAAATTATACAATGCCGGTAAAGGAACAGGGCGAAGAAGTGATCTTTTTAAGAAGATTGGAGCCGGGTAAGGCGGATCGCAGTTACGGTATACAGGTAGCTAAGTTGGCCGGACTACCCGGTGAAATATTACAAAGGGCCCGGGAGGTATTAGCGACCCTGGAAGAGAACCAAAAGAAAGAGCAGGAAGTTGCTATATCTGCAAAGTGCCACAACTCTCATGCTGCAGAGGAAGGTGAATTTGATCGATATCAAACTATACTTCGTGAGCTGGAGAATATAGATATCACCCAAATAACGCCTTTGAAAGCATTAAATATAATTGCGAAATGGCAGGAAAAAATAACAGGGTTGGAAAAAGGTAGTATGGGGAACAAAGGGAATTAATAATATTATTGATTGAGGTCTGCAGTGGTAGTGGTTTCCTTGTTGTGATTGGGGCTGGGGGTGTATTAGTTGTTCATAGGTATTGATGTGGGCGGAACATTTACCGATGCTGTGTTACTGGACAGAGGTTGTGTTCGGGCCAGTGCAAAGGTGCCCACCAGAGATGATCTTTTGTCTTCCCTGTTGGAGGCATTGGACAAAATAATGAAGGGTTTTTCCGGTGATCTGGTGGAACGTGTTGTTTTAAGCACCACCATGATTACTAATTTGATCGTGGAGAAAAAATACGATCCGGTGGGCTTAATATTGATACCCGGGCCCGGTTTAAGTCACAAACACTATCAGTTTCATGCCGACAGCCATATAATACCCGGAGCCATGGATTACCGGGGGCGGGAAATTATCCCTTTGCGGCGGGAAGAGATTGAAAAGGCAATTATAGACCTGGCGGCTGAGGATTATAAAAAGGTGGCAGTGGTGGGTAAGTTTTCTTCTCGAAATAACCGCCACGAAAAGGAAGTGGCTGCCAGGGTGCGATGGAATTATCCCGACTGGCAGGTGGAAATGGGACACCAGGTAGCCGGTCAATTAAACTTTCCGAGGCGAGTTGTTTCAACTATGCTGACCTGTGCCACCAGGGAAAAGTATGAATTTTTCGTTGATTCCGTGATAGGGGCCCTTTCCCAGAGAGGGATTGATGCTCCGGTCTTTATATTGAAAGCAGACGGGGGTACTTTACCTTTACCCTGTTCCACACGAGTGCCCATTGAAACAATATTCAGCGGCCCTGCGGCAAGCACGCTGGGGGTACAGGCACTCACTCCACCGGGGGAAACTTCGGTGGTGGTGGATATTGGCGGTACCACCACTGATTTGGCACTGATTTTGAGCGGGCATCCTTTGCTTGCTTCAAAGGGTGCCGCCATTGACGACTATCTCACCCATGTTCGCGCGCTGGCCGTTAAATCCGTTCCGGTCGGTGGCGACAGTATTGTGGAAAGGGTGGGGAAAGAAATAATTATCTATTCTGAAAGATTAGGACCGCCTTTCTGTCAGGGCGGACCTCTACCGACACCCACTGATGCCTTACGGGTCTTGGGTCTGACCAGGCTTGGTGACCAGGACAGGGCACGGGAGGCTATGAATAACCTGGGTAAACCTTTGGGACTCAGTGCGGGGGAGACCGCAAACAGGGTGTGTGATTTAGTAATAGATACCATTGCAACGGAGATTCAACACATGTTCACCCAGTGGGAACAGGAACCTGCCTACAGGGTTTGGGAAGTTCTTGAAAAACGCAAGGAAAGACCCAGTACTGTGGTGGGTGTGGGAGGCGGAGCCGCGGGTTTTATTTCCCAGATTGCTGCCCGGTTGGGTGCCTATCCTGTTATACCTCCCTATGCTCCTGTAGCCAATGCCATCGGGGCAGCTGTGGCGCTGCCCACACTGGAAGTTACCCTCAGGGTTGATACGGAACAAGGTTATTATTCAATAGAGGAGGAGGGCTTCCAGGAAGCCCTGGACGACTCGAATTTTACTGAAAAACAAGCACTGGACTTGGCATCCAAATGGTTGAATAAACGTGCAAATAAATACGGCTTGAATCAAAGGATAGACGATGTAGAGATAATTCGCCGCGAAGTCTTTAATATGGTAAGGAATTGGGTGACAACGGGGAAGATTTACGATGTGCATGTGCAAACGCCAAGAGGTATTCTGGGCCATATTGGGGCAGGGGGGGAACTTAAGTAATGGAAAAAAAGACGGGTTTGATATTCTTCCCGGCTTTTGACTGGGCCATTTCGCCTACCCACCCGGAGCGGGAAGAGAGACTTTTGTATACCCGGGATCAGATTTTCGAAGAAGGGGTAATGGACCTGCCTCAAATTAGAGAATTTGCCCCCAGGCTGGCGTCACTTCATGATATAGCAAGGGTTCATTTTTGTGTACCCAGAGTTCAAAGCCAGGTTACCGAGGCACATTTGATTGCCGCCGGGTCGGCTTTGCAACTGGGTGATGCCGTGCTGGCGGGTGAGATAAAAAATGGTTTTGCCATGGTTCGTCCTCCGGGTCATCACGCCATGCGTACAGTGCACGGGAATCGCGGTTTTTGCAATATTAATAACGAAGCTGTTCTAGTTGACTATTTGCGCAGAAGGCATGGACTTAAAAGAATTGCCATTATTGACTCTGATGTTCATCACGGTGACGGGACTCAGGATATTTTTTATCACGATCCCGATGTTTTGTTTATTTCCTTTCACCAGGACGGGAGAACAATTTTCCCTGGAACCGGTTTTTCCCATGAACTGGGTGGACCGCAGGCATACGGTACTACCCTGAATATACCCATGCCCCCGGGTATAGGTGATGAGACATTGTCTTATATTGTAGATAATTTGATTATGCCGGTAATTGAAGACTTTAAGCCTGAATTCATTATTAATTCCGCCGGCCAAGATAACCATTATTCCGATCCTCTGGGGAGTATGCGCTTTACCGCCCGGGGTTATGCAGATTTTACCCGCAAGTTAAATCCTGATATGGCAGTGCTTGAGGGGGGGTACGCCATAGAAACCGCTCTTCCTTATCTTAATTTGGCTATCATACTGGCTCTGGCCCGCCTGGATTATTCGTATGTATTGGAGCCGGATTACTGGCCGGGCAGATTTACTGAAAATGCCGAAAGGGCATCTAAAGTTCACCGTACTGTTGATTATTTGCGGGATGTATGGGAAAAGAGGGGAAGTGCGGATATAGCAAAGATTTTCGGTAAGGGCGATTTTTACCAGCGCAAAAAGTTTGTCTTTTATGATACAGATTATATTGAAGAGGAACAGATTGAGCGGGTTAAAAAATGCTCCAATTGTACTGGTTACCTCTTGGTTGATTCTAAAGGGGAAAGGGGTTATCGTGTTCCTGTACGTATATATGGTGTTTCCGTTCCTTTCGGAGCCTGTGAGGTGTGTCAAAGGGAAGCATACGATGCATATTACCAGGCCAAGAAAAAGAAAGAATATGACTACGTATACATGCAGGATAAGTCCCTTGATACTTGTTTGAATTACGAGCGGGATAAAAATCATGAATGGAGTACCGAAGGGTAGGAATGGCCGCGGAATGAATAGAATAATCATTTTGGATGAGGAAACAGCGGGCCATATTGCTGCCGGAGAAGTGGTGGAGCGACCGGTTTCGGTAGTTAAGGAATTGATTGAGAATTCTCTGGATGCCGGGGCAAGCCAGGTTACCATTGAGATTTTGGATGGTGGTAAATCCGGCTTAACGGTAATTGATAACGGTTACGGTATGAGCCAGGAAGAAGTAAGCCTGGCTTTTTGCCGTCATGCCACCAGTAAAATATCAAGTGTGGATGACCTGTATAGTTTGTCTACGCTTGGATTCAGGGGCGAAGCTCTGCCCAGCATTGCCGCAGTGTCTCATGTGGTCTTAAAAACCAGGCAGGCCGGTGACAATGCGGGGTATAGGATTGAAGTCAAGGGCGGAGAGATTTTATCCTTACAACCGGTGGGATGCTCGCCGGGAACTTCCGTTAGAGTGAGGGATTTGTTTTACAACACCCCTGCCCGGCGTAAACATTTAAAGTCCAAGGGGACTGAAGCCGGGTTGGTTACCGCTATGGTTCAAAATATGGCCCTTACTCGTCCGGGGGTTCGTTTTCTATTACGGCATAATAAAAAAATAGTATTTCAAACTCAGGGGTCGGATAGACTTATTGACAGCATATCGGCTGTTTATGGCATTGGAATTGCCCGGGAAATGGTGCCTGTAAAGGGTGACCACGGGGGTATCAATATCAACGGTTTAATAAGCAAACCGGCATTAAATCGCGCTACCCGTTCATATATTACAATCGCTGTTAACGGGCGCTATGTGAGAAACCAATCCGTTAATCATGCCATTAGTGAGGCATATAGCGGCTTAATCCCAGCGGGACGTCATCCCGTGGTAGTATTAAATATTCAATTAAGCCATGGGAACCTTGATGTTAATATTCACCCGGCAAAAATGGAAGTAAGATTTGATAATGAAGCCGAAGTTCTCCATCTTATAAAGGAAACCCTTCGCTACAGTCTAAGAAATGAGGTCCTGGTACCCGGGTATAAACCTCGTGACACGGGAGATTACAGAGTTGCAATGCCCGTTGAGGAAAAAGGGGCAAGCACGGGGACAACAGCCCGGAAAAAGTATATTGACGGCATTTTGCCCATGGAAAATCCCAGGGAATACGGGGAAAAGAAGCAGCAAGTTGAAATAAATTCCCCCATTCGTAAAGTGCAGGCCCCTAAGGAGGAAACCCGGGACAGGCAGGAGATTTCAGCGATGGAAGATTCACCAGACTACCGGGAGACCCAAAATGATAGTGAGGAAAATATAAAGGTCAAAGAAAAAGGAGCGGAATTTCCTTTTCTACAGGTAATTGGGCAACTATTACCCACTTATATAATTGCGGCAGGCCCGGACGGGTTATACATAATGGACCAGCATGCAGCCCACGAAAGAATTATTTTTGAGAAATTGTTGAAACTGGTAAACATGGAGAAACAAGAAACCCAAATGCTGTTAACGCCACTTACCTTAGAACTTGATTATAAATTGTTGGCCGTTTTACAGGAAAATCTGCAATATTTTATTGATCTGGGATTTTTAATTGAAGAATTCGGTACCGATACATATATTCTGCGGGGCGTTCCCGCTTACTTACCCACTTTTCAAGGGGTAAGGGATCTAACAGACCTCTTGGAGGAACTCTCCGTTATGCAGCGGGGAAAAGAGTTTTCCATTGCTCTTACAACCGGTTTGGCTTGCCGGGCGGCAATAAAATCAGGTGAAATATTGTCAGTAAAGGATATGGAGGCAATTGTGCAGCAGCTTTCACGCACCTGTGAACCGTACACCTGTCCCCATGGTAGACCTACTCTGGTTAAAATAACGGAGCAGGAATTGGCTCACATGTTTAAGCGCACAAATCAGTAGCGGGAGGGTTTGGTTAAGATGTGGAACCGGGGGACAATTACCGATTTACCTTACTTGGTTACAACTTCATACAAACCCACCGCCCAGGTGCAGGAAAAAGCTCAGCAGGTGGCGGAAAAATTGAATATTCCGCTGGTGGACCGGGACAAGCAGTCTTTGAATAATATTTTTTCCCGGTATAATGTCGAGGGGATTATAGTGGTTTCAAAGATTAAAGTATCATTTCAATCTCCAGCTGGGGAATTTTTTTTCCATCCTGCCAAAAGTACCATGCGTATAAAAGCTATCAAGGCTGGGAAAACTGACCAAATGATAAAAGCCATGGACTTAAAGCCAGGTTATTCCATGCTTGACTGTACCCTGGGGCTAGCCACGGATGCAATTGTGGCCGGTTATGTAGCCGGAGTCCAGGGAAATGTTGTGGGGTTGGAATCTTCTCCTGTAATTTCCACACTGGTCGAAATGGGCCTTAAGGATTATGATAAGGGAAAAAGGGAAGTTATTGAGGCTATGCGCAGGGTTAGAGTATTGAATGTACATCACGATCAATATCTGGCCCGTTTGGCCCGCGACTCCTTTGATGTGGTATATTTTGACCCTATGTTTAGATATCCCTTTCAAAGTGCCGGTTATCCGGTTAATCCTCTAAGACCTTTGGCGGACCATACTCCGCTGGAAAGAGACACAATTGAAAAGGCGTTACGGGTAGCCAGGCTGAGGGTGGTTATGAAGGAGAGAAGAAACAGTCTTGAATTTAGCAGGTTGGGTGCCGATACCGTAACCGGGGGCAAACATTCACCAATTGGATATGGTGTTTGGTTTGCGGGAAATGAGGGACGCTTATGATGACACAACAGGGTCCTTTATTAGTTATACTGGGGCCCACGGCTACGGGTAAAACAGAGGTGGCGGTTGAGGTTGCTTTACTTACCGGCGGGGAGGTTGTTTCCGCTGACTCTATGCTCATATATAAGTATATGGATATTGGTACCGCTAAACCAACCATGCAAGAACGTAAAGGCATTCCCCACCATCTGATTGATGTAGTGGACCCGGATGAAGAATTCAGTGTGGCACATTATCAGAAAATGGCCGGTAAAACCATTAAAGGGATAATCTCCAGGGCAAAACTGCCCATATTGGCAGGAGGTACCGGGCTTTATATCCAAGCTGTTGTTGACGGTTATAAGTTCGGTGAGGTAGGAATTGATAACGAATTAAGAGAGGAACTGAAAAAATATGCCCGTTTGCATGGAAAGCTTGCCTTGCACGAGCGCCTCAAAAGAATTGATCCGGAAACGGCATTTCGTCTGCATCCAAACGACCAAAAGCGTGTGATAAGGGCTTTGGAGATCTATTACAAGACAGGTAAGCCCCTCTCATCCTTTAATGACAATCGTAAAAAACCCATGTATAACGTTTACATGGTTGGGTTGTATATGTCACGGGATCAGCTCTATGAAAGAGTTGATCGCAGGGTGGATAAAATGCTGAATGACGGACTGGTAAAGGAAGTTCAGAGGCTTCTACAGGCGGGCTACGATACTGATTTGGTTTCCATGCAGGGGTTGGGATATAAAGAAGTTGCAGCATATTTAAAGGGCGAAATAGATTTTGAGAGGGCGGTCTATTTAATAAAAAGAGATACAAGAAGGTTTGCCAAGCGGCAATTAACCTGGTTCCGGCGAGACTCCCGTATTCAGTGGATAGATGTCAACGAATACCCGGGAGCCGGGGAAATAGCAAACGAAATTATCACTAAGGCGGAAGGAGTTACTAGAGGCGTGTCGAAAGTTTAATGAAAAATATTCCAACGGAGGGACTATAATGTCAAAGCCGCAAATTAATCTGCAGGATGCTTTTTTAAATCAGGTCAGGAAAGAGAATGTTCCGGTAACCATCTACCTGGTAAATGGCTTTCAATTACGGGGAGTGGTACGGGGATTTGATAATTTTACTGTAATACTGGAAAGTGAAGGGAAACAAATGATGGTATATAAACACGCCATCTCCACCATCAGTCCCATGCGACCGGTCAGCACATCGTTTTCCGAGGTTAAACCTAATAGCAACCAATAAAAGGAAAAGGTCTCTCCGTGGGAGGGGCCGTCTTTTTTAGGTCAGTTGAAGGCCCACCGGACGTATAATTTATATATCAAGGTCCGGTGAGGTGAATCTCTGTGGTACGAATAAAAATGATTAATAACCGGAAAAGCCCGCCGTCGCCATCACGGTCGGAACCGGTGAAGAAAAAGAGTTCAATAAAACCGGTTACCGGTGACTATGGTGGAACCGATCCGGATAAAAAGTGTGACTTGGAAAAGATTAAAGGTGAATTGAACGGTTTAATAGGACTAAAAAGCGTTAAACAAACCCTTGAGGAAATTTCCGCATTTGTACAAATTCAAAAACGAAGGCAAAAGGAAAATTTAGTTGCGGAATCCCAGGTGTTGCACATGGTTTTTAAAGGAAACCCTGGTACCGGAAAGACTACGGTGGCGAGGATAATGGCGAAGTTGTTCCGGGAATTGGGCGTGTTGCCCAAGGGACATTCTGTGGAAGTGGAAAGGGCTGACCTTGTTGGAGAATACATAGGCCATACCGCCAAAAAGACAAGGGATCAAATTAAGAAAGCCTCCGGGGGTATCCTTTTCATTGATGAAGCTTATTCCCTTGCCAGGGGGGGAAGCAAAGATTTTGGTAAAGAGGCTATTGATACCCTGGTAAAGGGGATGGAGGACAACAAGGATAATTTTATTCTAATATTGGCAGGCTATAAATGGGAAATGCAACAGTTTTTACAAACCAACCCGGGTCTTCGTTCCCGGTTCCCAATTCATATTGATTTTCCTGATTATAACACCGAAGAACTTTTAAGCATAGGGGACCTGATGCTCAAGCAGAGGCAGTATTATTTGGACAATGGTGGGCGGGAGGAACTTCGATTGATAATTGCGGCACAATCCGGTGGACACCAGCACAGCGGTAATGCAAGATTGGTGAGAAACATTATTGAGCGGGCCATACGAATCCAGGCGGTACGGTTGGTGGAAAAGGGGAATTGTACCAGGGAAGAGCTTATGGCCATTAAAAGGGATGATGTAAAAGGAGCCTGGGATTCTTGTGACATAATTGGGAGGTTGTAATGACAAGCAGTTTTGATTTCAATCGCTTATTAGATGAAGTGGGAAATGATATTCAGCCCGTATTAAACAATCTTAACCAAATTTGCCTTAGAAATCAGCAGAGAGTTTTGGATGTTTTCCGGGAGCACAGGGTATCCGAATACCATTTAAAGGGGTCCACCGGGTATGGATATAATGACCGGGGGCGGGAAGTATTAGACGAAATATATGCTGATATATTTGGTGCTGAAGCTGCACTGGTAAGGGGGCAAATTGCCAGCGGTACACACGCCATAGCTCTCTGTTTGTTCGGCATTTTAAACCCCGGTGACAATTTATTATCACTGAGCGGGCCTCCCTATGATACTTTGCAAAATGTCATCGGTCTAAGGGAATGGAACCGCCAGTCCCTTACCGGTAGGGGCATTATCTACGAACAGGTGGAACTTTCGGATGCCGGGGATCTGGATTGGCCGGCAATTGAACGAGCCCTAGATAAGCCTGTGAAAATGGTTATGCTGCAAAGATCAAGGGGATACAGTTTGCGGCGTCCGTTAGACATAAACACCATTGCCCGTATTGTCAAGTTAGTTAAATCAAAACAGCCGGATACAGTTATATTTGTAGACAATTGTTATGGTGAATTTGTGGAAGAATTGGAGCCCCCTTCCGTGGGGGTGGATATAATTGCCGGTTCTCTAATTAAAAATCCCGGAGGGGGACTAGCCCCAACAGGGGGGTATGTGGCCGGCAGTAAAGATCTGGTAGAGGCTGCTGCATTCCGTTTAACCGCTCCGGGAATTGGCGGTGAGGTGGGAGCCACCCTTGGCTGGAACAGAATGTTTTACCAGGGAATTTTTCTAGCCCCTTCGGTGGTGAGCCAGGCACTAAAGGGTGCTGTTTTTACTGCCCGGCTATTTGAAAAGCTGGGTTTTACGGTTACACCATTATATAATGAACCCCGCACAGATATCGTACAGGCTATTACAATGGGGTCCCCGGAAAAACTGGTGGCCTTTTGCCGGGCTATACAGAGCGCATCGCCGGTGGACAGTCACGTTTGCCCTGAGCCGTGGGATATGCCGGGGTATTCAGACCCCGTGGTGATGGCCGCCGGTACCTTTGTGCAGGGTGGTTCACTGGAACTGACCGCAGATGGGCCGGTTAGGAAGCCATATGTGGCTTACTTTCAAGGTGGATTAACTTTTGAGCATGCAAAAATTGCTGCTTTAGCTGCTGCTAAGCAAGTATTGAATATTGAAAGCCAGTGATAAAAAATGAACCTAAAACAGTTGGAAGCATTTTTATGGGTTTCGGATTTAAAAAGTTTTACCGGTGCCGCCCGTCAATTATTTATGAGCCAGCCCGCGGTGAGTTTTCAAATAAAATCACTGGAGGATGAACTGCAGGTTTCCTTGTTTCAAAGGAGTGAAAAAAAGGTTGTTCTTACTGAAGCGGGCCGCTTGCTTTACCCTGAAGTAAAGGAAATACTCAGGCATTATCATAAAGCAGTCGAGGACCTGGACAGTCTTAAAGGCTTGAAATCCGGCCGGCTTAATATCGGTGCAAGCACAATCCCGGGCGAGTATATTTTGCCCCTTTTTCTGGGTGGGTTCAATCGCTCTTATCCGGGAATTAAAATAAGCCTCAGGGTGGGGGGCAGTGGAAATGTCGTTAACTGGGTCCACGATAAGCAGGTTGCCCTGGGGGTTACCGGCACAATGGTGGAAGGAAAAGGCTTGGAATGCATTCCCTGGATTGACGATGAATTGGTTCTTATCGGTCCCGCTGTTGACCGGCAGTTTGATAAAGAGGTGGATACCGAAAAATTGAAGGATTGTCCCCTTATTTTACGGGAGGCGGGTTCGGGTACAAGAAAGACTATTGAGAATAGGTTGCAGACAAAAGGGCTTTCCCTGGAACAATGTAGGGTGGTTATGGAACTGGGCAGTACCCGTGCGGTAATTACCGCGGTACAGGCGGGACTGGGTTTGAGTTTTGTTTCCCGGTGGGCTGTACACGAATTGCTCCGGTTGGGCTCTATAAAGGTAATTGATGTACCGGAATTAGATTTGCGCCGCAAGCTTTATCTGGTTCGAAATACTCAGGCCCTGGGCGGGGGCTTTGCCGCCACTGCCTTCATTGAATATGTGCAGCGTCAAAAGGATGTATATAAGCTTAATATTTGAAAGGTTACATCCGGCGCAGTAGACCGATAACGGTACCCAGTATTGTTGCATCCCTTGTAATAATGGGTGCCATGTTTTTATTTTCCGGCTTGAGTTTAATATAGTCCTTTTCTTTATAAAAGCGCTTCACGGTAGATTCATCTTCCAGTAACGCCACAACGATATCACCGTTATTAGCTGTGGATTGTTTCCGGACAATTACCAGATCACCGTCAAAGATGCCCACATCGATCATGCTTTCCCCTTTGACGGTGAGCATGAAAAATTCACCGTGTCCAGTAAAATCAACTGGTAAGGGGAAGAAAGCTTCCCTGTTCTCCACGGCAAGAACCGGCAAACCCGCAGCCACTCTACCCAGGACCGGGACCCAGTTGAAGGTGGTGGGCTGTTCCCGTGGTTCCATTCCCAGTACTTCAATGGCTCTGGGCTTGGTGGGATCTCTACGAATGACTCCCTTATCCTCCAAACGTTTGAGATAATTGTGTACCGTTGAGCTAGAGCTAAGGCCCACTTTTTGTCCTATTTCCCGTACAGAAGGGGGATAGCCCTTTTGCAATATGGATTCTTTGATGACAGTTAAAATTGCATCTTCCCTGGAAGTAAGTTTTGAGGACATTTTTTCACAGCCTTTCGTGGAATTTTACTTAAATTATAACATATAAAATGGCAATAGTAAAACATGTGTTCGAAAATGTTCACTACGTGGCCAAAATTATTTATTTTTATTTTTTAGAAGGAAGTGTCTGCGCATTTGTCGAATTTGTCTGAACATAACAACTTTTCGGGGCGAAGAAGGTGTAGGTTATGACCAAATATAGAGTTGCCGTTATTGCCGGAGACGAGCGAGGGGCAGCGGTTTTAAACATGCTTGACAAGTTGAAGCGTGTTGAAGTTGTGGCTGTTTATCAAGCCGCCGAAGAATTTGATGTATCCAATTATTTTGAAAAAAACGTCTATATTGTACACAGGTTGGATGAATTAACCTCGCTGGATATACATGCCATCGTAGATACGTCAGGACTACCACAAATCAAGCGTAAGTTGGTCAGCTTGAATCTTACCGGTATGGCAATTTTGGAAGGACAGGCGACGGAACTTCTGCAAATTGTATTGCATGAAGAGGAAAAAATAAAAGGGATTCAAGGTGAGTTGTCCACTATCTTGAATTCGGTACAGGAAGCTATTGAAGTGGTTAATGAGCAGGGAATAATCAAATATGTAAATCCGGCCTTCACAAAGATAACCGGTATAGAACCCACCGAGCGAATCGGAAAGAATATCTATGATGTTTCACCGGAAGGCGCTTTGGCCAAAGTGCTGGAGACCGGTGAACATATTTTTGGTCACCGGACCACTGTTGGTGGTAGCAATGCCGAAGTAATAAGTAATGCTTCTCCCATTATTGTTGGCGGCGAAACCCGGGGGGCCGTTGTGGTTTTTAACCATTTTACCGATATAATGAAGCTCATGGATAAATTGCAGCAAAGTACCACTATAATTGAAAATCTTTCCGACAAGTTTGGGGAAGTGACCACCAGCAAATATACATTTAAAGATATATTGGGAAATAACCAGGGGTTAAAGAGGTGTATACAGATAGGTGAAAGGGCGGCAAAAAGTACTTCAACCGTATTGTTAACCGGTGAGAGCGGTACCGGTAAAGAATTATTCGCCCATGCCATACACCATGCCAGTGGTCGCAGGGAGAAGCCCTTTATCAAGGTCAATTGTGCCGCCATTCCGGAAAACCTCCTGGAAAGTGAATTTTTCGGCTATGTAAAAGGGGCTTTCACCGGGGCCGTCAAATCCAGAATAGGAAAGTTTGAGCTGGCCAACGGTGGAACAATTTTTCTCGATGAAATAGGGGATATGAACCTTATTCTGCAGGGTAAATTGCTGCGTGTCCTGCAAGAGATGGAGTTCGAGAGAGTAGGGGGAAATGAAACCATTAAAGTGGACGTCAGGATAATTGCAGCTACAAACCGGGATTTGCATGAGTTAATTAGACAGGGTAAATTTAGAGAGGATTTGTACTATAGGTTAAATGTAGTTGAAATACCCATTCCCGCTTTAAGATACCGCAAGGAGGATTTACCGCTATTAACCAATAATTTGATTGTAAAATTGAACAGAAAGCTGGGTAAAAAGGTAAAAGGTCTCTGTCAACATGCCGAAGAAGTTCTCTTTAGCTACGACTGGCCGGGAAATATACGGGAGCTTGAGAATGTGGTGGAGAGGGTGATGGTTACCGTTGATGATGAGATACTTACCAAAAAACATTTTGTACAATATGTAAGCCAATTAAGAGAAGCCCCCGAAAAGGATATAGAGCTCATTCCCATCGACCAGATGGAGCAAATATTGATTAAAAAGGCTATGGCCAAATTCGGCGGAACCGTGGAAGGTAAAAGGAGAGCGGCCCGGGCATTAAACATTTCGCTGGCAACATTATACAACAAACTAAAAAAGTGAGAAACGACGGTTTTTAATAATTAGAAGTAATGTGTAGATATATTTCTAATTGTTTTAAAAATAAATGTTTTCCATAAGTTAAAATATATGTCTTCGTATGTATACATGCAGAATTGGTGAGGAATAAAGCCGCCTAGAAAAATTATACCGGGAATACTCATAGTTTATTTGATTATGGTATTCCCGGTATAATTTTTGCTTTATAAGATTATGAATAGGTTGGAGCTTTCAATAACTAAGGGGGGAATTGTCATTAAAGTCGTCAGAGTTGATCAAATTGTCGAAGAAGTCGCTCGTATGTGCCAGGAAGCCAACTATAATTTGGGGCAGGATGTTATTGATGCATTTAAAAAAGCTTACGAGGCCGAGCAATCCGTTACCGGTAAAGACATTCTTCAGCAATTGATAGAAAATGCACAAATTGCTAAGAATGAATCCGTCCCCATGTGTCAGGATACCGGTTTCAGTGTCATATTTGTTGAACTGGGTCAAGATGTGCACATTGAGGGTGGTAGTCTTGAAGATGCCATAAATGAGGGTGTCCGTAAGGGATATAAAGAGGGTTACCTTAGGAAATCCATTGTGGGGCATCCCCTGGAGAGACAAAATACCGGCGACAATACTCCGGCCGTAATTCACACACGGGTTGTTCCCGGTGATAAATTAAAAATTACGGTGGCCCCCAAGGGTGGCGGTAGTGAAAATATGAGCGCCATTAAGATGCTGAAACCCGCTCAAGGAGTGGAAGGGGTCAAAGATTTTGTTGTGGAGACGATCAAGGAAGCCGGTCCCAATCCCTGCCCGCCCATGGTTGTGGGAGTAGGTATAGGGGGAACCTTCGAGAAGGCTGCACTTTTGGCTAAAGAGGCCCTATTGCGCCCGGTGGGTGAACCCAGTTCGGATCCTTATGCAGTGGAACTGGAAAAAGAATTATTAACATTGATAAATAGCCTGGGTATCGGTCCCCAGGGGTTGGGCGGAAAGACCACGGCCCTGGCAGTGCATGTCAACACTCATCCTGCCCACATTGCCAGTTTACCCGTAGCGGTTAATATCAATTGTCATGCAAGCAGACATAAAGAAGTTGAGTTTTAAAAACTCTTTAGGAGGTGTAAGAATTTGACACCAGTCATAAAAATAACCACTCCATTTACTGTGGAAGCAGCGGAAAAGTTGCGTATAGGTCAAAGGGTTCTGTTGAACGGTAAAATATATACCGGCAGGGATGCAGCACACAAGAAGTTGGTGGAGTTGCTGGAAAAGGGTGAAGAGCTTCCCATTGAGTTGAAGGATCAGATTATCTATTATGTGGGTCCCTCCCCTGCAAAACCGGGTAAAGTTATAGGGTCAGCCGGTCCCACCACCAGCGGACGCATGGATGCATACGCACCCCGGCTGATGGCCGAGGGGCTCAGGGGAATGATAGGTAAAGGGAAAAGAACTCCGGAAGTTATAAAGGCCATGAAACAGCATAAGGCTGTGTATTTTGCAGCGGTAGGCGGCGCGGCTGCTCTTATAAGCAAAAGAATTAAGTCCTGTAAAGTTGTGGCTTATCCCGAATTGGGACCGGAAGCCATCCATGAATTGGAAGTGGAAGATTTTCCGGTAGTTGTGGTTAATGATTCCCTTGGCGGTGATTTATACGAAGAGGGGCTTAAAATTTACGGGGCAAAATAAAACCGCGAATTGGTCAAAAATATAGAATTTACCGCTAATTTTATGTTCCAAATGAGGGGCAAAATAGAAAAGTGTAAAAATTTTTGACGTCTAGTGTTGTATTTTGGGAGGAAATATCAAATAATTGAAGAAATAAATTCAAATGTTTAAAAATTCTTTTGTACTAGTTTTTTAAATTCATCTTGCCCGGTCCTTTATAAAAAAAAATTAAGCCGGGTTCACATCAATCGGAGGGAGGAAGGCATTAGTGAAGTTATTTGAGTACATGGGCAAAGAGTTATTTGCGCAGTATGGTGTCACCGTACCCAAGGGTAAAGTGGTGACTACTCCGGAAGAAGCTGCCCAGGCTGCCCAAGAAATCGGGGGCACAGTCGTTGTCAAATCTCAGATCCTTTCAGGTAAAAGGGGAAAAGGTGGCGGAATTAAGTTCGCCGACAATGCTGATGAGGCACGTGCTGCAGCAGAAGAAATTCTGGGAATGACAGTTCAGGGGTATAAAGTAGAAACTCTCCTGGTGGAAGAAAAGCTGCAAATTGATAAGGAATTATATTTGTCTATCACTGTAGACACTTCCGCCAAGAAGCCGGTAATAATTGCCTCGGCAGAGGGCGGCATGGAGATCGAAGAAGTTCCTGAAGAAAAAATTATGAAGAAGCACGTAGATCCCATTATGGGTTACAGCCCCTTCCTGGGAAGAGAAGCTGCCCGGCGCTTGGGTCTTACCGGACCGCTGAGCAAAGAAGTAAACAAGCTTCTTGCCGGATTGTATAAGATGTTCAAGGAAAAGGATTGCGAGCTGGTGGAAATCAACCCGCTGGCAATCAGTGGTGAGAGATTGGTTGCCGCTGACTCCAAAGTAACCATTGATGATGATGCGCTGTTCAGGCAAAAGGAAGCACCGGTGGTTGAAGAGCGTACCGAAACTGAAAAGAAAGCCCATGAGCTGGGATTGGCATTTGTTCAATTGGACGGAGATATTGCCATTATGGCCAACGGTGCCGGAATGGCTATGGGAACCCTGGATACCATTGCTTACTATGGCGGTTCCCCGGCAAACTTCCTGGATGCGGGTGGCGGTACTGGTATGGAAGAAACCGCTCAGGCACTGGAATTACTCCTGGCTAACAATCCCAAAGCTATCTTTATCAATATCTTCGGCGGTATCACCAGGTGTGATGACGTTGCCAATGCATTTATCAAGGTTAAGAAGTCCAGGGAAATTCCTGTTCCGGTGGTAATCCGCATGGTGGGTACCAACGAAGAAGAAGCCATTAAGATTTTGAGCGAAAACGGTATTGAGGCCTATAAAGTAATGCACGAAGCAGCTCAGAAGGTTGTAGAGCTGGCAAAGAACGCTTAAAACACAGAAAAGGAGGTTGTTGACCAGTGGCCATTATTATTGATGAGAACACTCAAGTTGCTGTACAAGGAATGACCGGAAATCAGGGCAGATTTCATACCAAACAGATGCTTGCTTACGGAACCAAGATTGTTGCCGGGATATCCCCCGGAAAGGGTGGCCAGGAAGTTGAAGGGGTACCCGTTTATGATACAATGACAGCCGCGGCCAAGGATCACCGCATTGACGCTTCGGTATTGTTTATTCCCGCTCCCTTTGCCAAAGATGCCGCCTTTGAAGCAATCGACGCTGGAGTCAAAGTACTGGTGGGAGTTCCGGAGCATATTCCCGTCCATGATGAAATGGAAATTGTTAATTACGCCAAGAGTAAGGGTGTAACTGTTGTCGGTCCCAATACCTTCGGTATTGTATCCTCCGGCAAATGTAAAATTGGAATCCCCCCCAACCAATTCTTTACTGAGGGCGAAATCGGCGTAGTTGCCCGCAGTGGGACCTTGACCTATGAAATAGTGGGGAACCTTGCCATGAACGGCATGGGCCAAACCACAGTTGTAGGGCTGGGTGGAGACCGTGCAGTGGGATTGTCCTTTGTTGATGTATTGGAAAAGTTTGAAAAAGATCCCGCAACCAAGGCCGTTGTAATGGTGGGTGAAATCGGCGGTAATGCTGAAGAGCAGGCAGCAGAATTTATCAAGGCTAACATGAGCAAGCCGGTTGTTGCTTACATTGCCGGTAAGAGCGCACCTCCAGGGAAAAGAATGGGACATGCCGGTGCCATTATTGAGCGCGGCAAAGGAACATTCCAAGGTAAAGTTGAAGCATTGCAGCAAGCCGGTGTGCAAGTAGCCTCGTTACCCTTTGAAGTACCTGGATTGTTGAAAAAGGTGCTGTAAAAAGGTGCTGTAATACGAAAGGAGGAACAGCCTTGTTCGATCGTGACAAGCTGGAAAAGATCCAGGCCGGCGAAAAAGCGTATAAGGAAAAATTAGAGAAATTAACCCAAAAGCGTCCTGAGCGCCAGCCTGAGTTTAAAACTGATTCGGAAATTAGTATCAAAACCGTCTACTCTCCCAGTGACATTGCGGATTTTAATTTTGAAGAAAAACTGGGGTTCCCCGGAAGTTTTCCGTACACAAGGGGTGTGCAGCCCAATATGTACCGGGGGCGGCTGTGGACTATGCGTCAATATGCCGGTTTCGGTTCGGCGGAAGAAACCAATAAGCGTTTCCGTTACCTGTTGGAACAGGGGCAAACGGGCTTAAGTACAGCTTTTGACCTGCCGACACAAATTGGTTACGACTCCGACCACCAGCTTTCCAAAGGCGAAGTGGGTAAGGTAGGGGTGGCCATCGATTCACTTTTAGATATGGAAACTCTTCTGGATCAGATTCCCCTGGATAAGGTCAGTACTTCCATGACAATAAACGCTCCTGCAGCCATTCTGCTGGCAATGTACATTGCGGTTGCAGAAAAGCAGGGGGTAACTCCGGATCAGATCAGGGGTACTATCCAAAATGACGTAATTAAGGAGTACATGGCCCGGGGAACTTATATCTTGCCGCCCGAGCCTTCCATGCGCCTGATTACTGATATTTTTGCATATTGTGCAGAAAATGTTCCCAACTGGAACACCATAAGCATCAGCGGTTACCACATTAGAGAAGCCGGTGCCACCGCGGTACAGGAAATTGCCTTCACCATTGCTGACGGTTTGGCTTATGTTAAGGCAGCCATCGACGCAGGGTTGGATGTCGACAAATTCGCACCGCGTCTTAGTTTCTTCTTTAACGCGCATCTTAATTTCTTTGAGGAAATCGCCAAGTTCCGTGCCGCACGGCGCATTTGGGCCAAGTTGATGAAGGAACGTTTCGGAGCCGAGAATCCCAAGTCCCTGATGCTGCGGTTCCACACCCAGACTGCCGGTGTGTCCCTCACTGCCCAGCAGCCTGACGTTAATATTATGCGGACAGCTTTCGAGGCCCTTTCGGCAGTTCTCGGCGGTACTCAGTCCTTGCACACCAACTCCCGTGATGAAGCTCTGGCACTGCCCAGTGAAGAATCGGTACTCATTGCCCTGCGGACACAGCAGGTCATCGGGTACGAAATTGGTGTTACCGATACCGTTGACCCGTTGGGTGGTTCCTACTTTATCGAAAAACTCACCAACGAAATTGAAGAAAAAGCAATGGATTATATTAAGAAGATTGATGATATGGGTGGAGCACCCGAGGCCATCGAGTTTATGCAGAAGGAAATCCACCAGAGCGCTTATAAATACCAGAAACAGGTTGAAAGCGGCGAGAAGGTCGTTATCGGAGTCAATAAGTTCCAAATGGAAACTCCGCCGCCTGAAGGCCTGCTGAAGGTTGACCCCGAGGTTGGTAAGCGCCAGAAAGCAAAATTGGATAAGCTGCGTGCTGAGCGGGATAACGCAAAGGTAGAGGCAGTTCTGGGTGATATCCGTAAAGCCGCTCACAGCAAAGATAATCTCTTGCCTTATTTCATTGAAGCCGTTAAATCGTACGCTACTTTAGGTGAAATCTGCGGCGTTCTGAGGGAAGAGTTTGGAGAATACCAGCAGCAAATAGTTTTCTAGCTTTGCCTTAAGGAGGAGAAGTAAATGAGCGAAAAGCTTCGCGTGCTGGTGGCCAAACCCGGGTTGGATGGTCATGACAGGGGAGCAAAGGTTATTGCTCAAGCCTTGCGTGACGCAGGAATGGAAGTCATTTACACTGGGTTGAGGCAAACACCCCAGCAAATTGTTGAGGCAGCCTTGCAAGAAGACGTACAGGTTGTTGCCCTTAGTTGTCTTTCCGGTGCCCACCTTGACCTTTTCCCGGAGGTTGTAGATGGACTGAAGGAACAAAATGCTTCAGACATTTTGGTACTGGGTGGCGGAATTATTCCGGATGACGATATTCCTGAATTAAAGAAGGCCGGTATTGCGGAAGTATTCGGTCCCGGTACTACCACCACCGTTATTATCGACTACATTAAGGAAAATGCAAAAGTCGGTTAGGATTGTTCAGTTAAAAAATCCCGCGGGAGGTAATTATACCTGCCGCGGGGTTTAACTAATCTGAACGGTTCATATTTAAAAATTGTTTCTATTGTGCAGAATTAAATAAGGGGGGTAAGGCATGATCAAGAAAATAGACCACATAGGTATCGCGGTTAAGGACATGGATGCTGCTTTGAAATTCTACGAGGAAGTACTGGGAATGAAGGCGCAAGGTACTGAAGTTGTAGAAGAACAAAAAGTGAAAACTGCATTTATTCCAACCGGTGACAGTGAAGTGGAATTGCTTGAGAGCACCTCTCCTGACGGCCCTATTGCCAAGTATATTGAGAAAAAAGGCGAGGGAATTCAGCACATAGCTTTCAGAGTAGACAACATTGAAAAGGCTCTTGAAGATTTGAAAGCTAAGGGTGTTAAGCTTATTGATGAAAAGCCCCGCAGGGGAGCCGGTGGTGCTAAAATTGCGTTCCTCCATCCCAAGGCAACCTTTGGCACGCTGGTGGAGCTGTGTGAGCGCGATTAAAGATAGGAGGTCTGGAAGACAATGAGTATGCAGGAAAAATTTGAGCAGCTTAAACAACTAAGAGAAATGGTTGAAGCCGGCGGCGGGGAAAAACGCGTCGAGAAGCAGCACAAGGCCGGCAAAATGACTGCCCGGGAACGTTTGGATATGTTTTTTGATCCCGGCACATTTAATGAACTGAATGTTTTCGCCAGCAGCACAACCGGTAAAGAACAAAAGTATCCCGGGGAAGGTGTTGTAATCGGTTACGGTCAAGTAAATGGCCGCAAGGTTTACGCATTTGCCCAGGACTTTACCGTTGCTGGTGGTTCATTGGGGTTAGTGCACGCTGAAAAGATTTGTAGGGTTTTAGATCTTGCCATGCGCACAGGAGCACCGGTTGTAGGTTTTAATGATTCCGGTGGGGCCCGTATTCAAGAGGGTGTTGATGCCCTTAAGGGATACGGTGAGATTTTCTATCGCAACACAATAGCTTCCGGTGTGGTTCCGCAAATTTCCGTAATTATGGGACCCTGCGCCGGTGGTGCGGTATACTCCCCGGCTCTGACCGACTTTATCTTTATGGTTAAGGGTACAAGTCAAATGTTCATTACCGGTCCCCAGGTTATTAAGACTGTAACCGGTGAAGAAGTAAGTATGGAGCAGTTGGGTGGAGCAAATACCCATAACCAGACCAGTGGTGTGGCTCATTTTGCCGCTGAAAATGAAGAGCACTGCATAGCCATGATTAAGCAGCTGCTCAGCTACGTTCCTTCCAACAATTTGGAAGAAGCACCGGAATTTGAGCCCGGCGAACCCGGTGGGGATCGCGAGCAACTTTTGAGTATTATTCCTGACAGTCCCAACATGTCCTATGATGTAAAGGACATTATCAGAACTGTTGTGGATAAGGATTCTTTCTTCGAAGTGCAGCCCATGTATGCTGCCAACGGAGTTATTGGCTTTGCCAGGCTGGCAGGAAAAGCCATTGGTGTTATCGCCAACCAGCCCAAGGTTTTGGCAGGCTGTTTAGATATTAACGTATCTGACAAGATTGCACGGTTTATTCGCTTCTGCGATTGTTTCAATATTCCCATTGTTACCTTTATGGACGTTCCTGGATTCCTGCCTGGTACCAACCAGGAGTACGGCGGCATTATCCGTCACGGAGCCAAGATGCTCTATGCTTATTCCGAAGCAACCGTTCCCAAGATTACCGTTATCTTGCGTAAAGCTTATGGTGGTGCATACCTGGCCATGTGCAGCAGCTCAATGCGGGCTGACTTTGTATATTCCTGGCCTTCTGGTGAAATCGCTGTTATGGGTCCGGACGGTGCTGTTAATATCATTTACCGTAACGAGATCAAGGAAGCTGAAAACCCGGTAGAAAGAAGAAAAGAACTTGTACAAGAATATCGTGATAACTTCGCCAACCCGTATGTTGCTGCAGGTAAAGGTTACATTGATGACGTTATTGACCCGCGGGATACACGTGAAAAGATCATTGCAGGGATCAAGGCCTGTGACGGCAAGCGCGTTGACAATCCGCGCAAGAAACACGGAAATATTCCGGTTTAAGAGAATAACCCAACCACCAAGGGTGGAGGGAGGTATTCAGTAATGGGTGAAATTTCAGAAGCCGTAAAAATTGAAAGTGGCATAAATATGTCCAAAGTTGCTGCCATTACGGCTGCTTTAGTAGCCGGTGGCTTTTTGGGAGAAGGAGAAAAAATCACCGGAATACGTCGTAAGGGCGGCATGAACCCGTGGAAGAAATCAGGATTAGTAAAGCACATGCTGGGAAGAGATCTCAGCATAGATACCAATAGTCTGTAAAACGGGCTTATAGCGCCTAAGGAGGGTGTACAGTGAAGAAATTTAAAGTTATGGTTAACGGTGAAGCCTTTGAAGTAGAAGTAGAAGATCTTTCCCCCGGTCAACCTGCAGCAGCAGCGCAGGCCAGTGCAGCAGCACCTCCGCCGTCGGCAGCCCCGCAACAGGTAGCTGAGGAGCCTAAGCCGGAGCCCAAGCCGCAGCCGGTAGCATCTGCAGCCCCTGCAGCAGCTCCCGCCGGTGCGGGAAGCGTTATCGCTCCCATGCCGGGCAATATCTGGAAAGTGCTGGTAAGTGAAGGCGACAAGGTTAATGAAGGCGACGCTCTTATAATTCTCGAAGCAATGAAGATGGAAAACGAAATTGCCGCACCTTGTGCCGGCACAGTGAAGAAAGTTGCAGTTGAAGAGGGGCAAGCAGTTTCCAAGGATGCCCTCTTAGTTGAAATCGGCTAGGTTAACAATAAATCCTATAGAATACAGGGTTATGTTTAATATATTGGAAATGAGGAGGGTGCGTTTTGAATAAACGTAAAAAGATTACTATAGTTGGTGCCGGTAATGTGGGAGCCACATGTGCTCACTGGGCAGCAGCTAAAGAGCTCGGAGATATTGTATTAATTGACGTTGTTGAAGGAGTTCCCCAGGGTAAAGCCTTAGACCTTCGGGAAGCTGCTCCTATTGAGGGATATGACTGCAATATTATTGGTACCAATGACTATGCTGACACTGCTGATTCGGACATTGCTGTTATAACTGCCGGAATAGCCCGTAAGCCTGGAATGAGCCGGGATGATTTGATTGATACCAACGCCAAGATCGTATCGGATGTTGCTTCAAAAATAGCCCAGCACTCGCCTAACGCCTATATTATCGTAGTTACCAACCCGCTGGATGTTATGGTTTATGCTGCTTACAAGGCCAGCGGATTCCCTGCTAATCGTGTATTTGGTATGGCCGGTGTGCTGGATTCTGCACGCTTCCGTACCTTCATTGCAGATGAGATAGGTGTTTCCTTTGAAGACGTTAGCGCCTTTGTTATGGGTGGTCATGGCGACGATATGGTTCCCCTGGTACGGTATAGCTATGCAGGTGGCATCCCCATTGAGAAGCTAATACCCCAGGACAGGATTGAAGCCATTGTAGACCGCACCAGAAATGGCGGTGCTGAAATCGTTAATTACCTGAAGACAGGTAGTGCCTTCTATGCTCCATCAAGGTCGGTAGTTGAAATGGTTGAAGCTGTATTAAAAGATAAGAAGCGTATATTGCCAGTGGCCGCATACTGTAACGGCGAATATGGCATCAATGATACTTACGTTGGTGTACCGGCCATCATTGGTGGTAACGGCGTGGAAAAAATAATTGAACTGGAACTGTCCGCCGAAGAGAAAGCCGCGTTAGATAAATCAATCGAGTCCGTTAGGAAAGTAATGGAGAAGCTGTAAATTCATAGCTTGTGAGGATAGGAGGCTTAACGAAATGAGTGCGAAGAAGGTTAAAATAACCGATACAACCATGCGTGATGGTCACCAGTCTCTGTTGGCCACAAGGATGAGAACCGAGCATATTATACCAGCACTTGAGCGCCATGATGAGATTGGTTTCCACTCCCTGGAAGTATGGGGTGGAGCCACATTCGATACATGTATGCGTTTTTGCGGTGATGATCCTTGGGAGCGTTTAAGGGTAATCAAGCGTCATCTGAAGAAAACTCCTACACAAATGCTGCTTCGTGCCCAAAACGTTGTTGGGTATAAGCACTATTCCGACGATGTACTGGTTGAATTTATTAAGAAGTCCATTGACAATGGTATGGATATTTTCCGTATTTTTGATGCCCTGAATGATATCAGAAACATGGAAAAATCCATTGAAACCGTAGTTAAAGAAGGAGCTCATGCTCAAGGCACCGTTTGTTACGCAATCAGCCCGGTGCACACAGTTGATTACTATGTTAAGATGGCTAAAGAGCTTGAGCAATTGGGCTGCCATTCCATCTGCATTAAGGACATGGCCGGTATTGTAGCTCCTTACGTTGTCTACGATATTGTTAAAGGCATGAAGGAAGCCGGTATAGAGATTCCCATCCAGGTTCACTGTCACTATACCAGTGGTATGGCCTCCATGGCTTACATGAAGGCTGTTGAAGCAGGTGCTGACATTATCGACTGTGCAATTTCCACCATGAGTAACCAGACTTCACAGCCGGCTGTTGAAACAATGGCTGCAGCATTTGCTGATACGCCGTGGGATCCTGAAATTAATATTGAGCTGTGTGCTGAAATGGCTGAATACTGGAAGGATGTCCGGGCACAATATGCCGAGTTTGATATGGCTAATAAGTGGCCCGATGCCAGAGTGCTGGTTTACCAGTGCCCCGGTGGCATGATGTCCAACTTCCTGTCCCAGCTTCAGCAGGCAAACGCTCTGGACCGCCTGCCCGAAGTGTTTGAAGAAATGCCCCGGGTACAGGAAGATTTCGGTTGGCCCCCGCTGGTCACCCCGTCCAGCCAGATCGTTGGTACCCAGGCTGTTATGAACGTTCTTGCCGGACGTTATAAGATGTGCACCAACGAAGTTAAGCAATATATGCGTGGGTATTACGGCAGACCGCCTGCTCCTATCAATGAAGAGGCACGGAAACAGATCATCAAGGATGAAAAGCCCATTGATTGCCGCCCGGCGGACCTGATTGAGCCCGAACTTCCAAAGGCCAGGGAAATGGCTGCACCCATTATGGAGAAGGAAGAAGACATTATTTCAGTAGCCCTTTATCCCCAGGTTGCAACCAAGTTCCTGGAGGAGAGAATGGCCAAGAAGCTTAAGGTAGATATCGAGCTGGCCAAGCAGAGCAGTGAATTCTACCCCGTATAAAAATTAAATTAAAAAGTTGAAGTAAGGTTGAAAAGAACCTGTGGCATTTAAACTACAGGTTCTTTTTTTGTTGACTATTAACTTAGAAAAAAGTGATTTGGGCACATTCGAAGGCGATAGGTTTACATAATTCCGTAAAAGAAAGTAAAATATTTGGCCTCTAAAATCGTAGTTCGTGGGTGGAAAACAGCTTTTAATAGTTAAGTTTATGCTGTTGAGCGAAAAAGCCATGTCATAACGGCAAATTTTATATAAAATGAACAAAAGCAGATAAAAACACGCATCAGGGATGATTATTATGATTTCTATAAATAAAGAAAAATTAAAAGCCATTCCCAAAATGTGTATTCTGGAAGAGGGAAAGGTTTGCGATAATTGCTGTGAATGTTTTGTTTGCGAGTTGGATCCAAACAAGACATGTGACAGCTGTGCGAGGTGCTTGAAACTGGCCGAGATTAATGGAATAAAGATTGAAAATATTAGAGCTGATGATACAGTGCCATGAATTTTAAAAAAGACGGCCGGGGATGCATGTACCCGGCCATTTAAACAAAATTATTGCTTCCGATAATAGATATTATGTAAACCCGCTGGATTTTATAGTGCAGGGAGAAACGCTTGGTTTTACCTAGTGACTTGCTGCAAGCTACACCAATCTCCGCGAACGTGCGGTTTTACATAATATCCAGGGGTTGAGTTATTCCCTGTTTTCACTCCCGGGGCCACAGTTGCGGGGCCCCCGAGTACCCCACAGTACCTTTTGCTGGCTGTTAGTGTATCCAGCAAAGTGCTACCCGGAACGAAGTATACTTCACGAAACAAACTGCAAAAGAAATAACCCCCTGGGGGAAGCCTTGACTTGGAGCCTCTGCCCCCCTGTAACCCCCAAAAAATAACCCACCGGGAAGCTCCGCCCTCCCGGCAGGGCCATAAATGGAATATGGTAACAGGGGGGCCACTCCAAGTAAAGGCTCTACGACCTGCAAGCAGGTTCCCCCAGGCGACCAAAAATTAAATTCACGGACAAAAGAAATGTATACCTAACCCCACAAGCCTTAAAACACCCCGTAACACTCTTACAACCAATCCTTGCAATCAAAAGTAACAATGCCACCCATGAAAGCTATCAAAAGACACCGCCAAAGCTAACAAAGCTACTCATTTTACACCATGCGGGTTTACATAATAGGCTTTTAGCCGTAGTTCTTCGCAAATAAAAACGCAAAACGCTCGAACTACCGCTAAAACAAATATTATGTAAACCCGCTGGATTTTATAGTGCAGGGAGAAACGCTTGGTTTTACCTAGTGGCTTGCTGCAAGCTACACCAATCTCCGCGAACGTGCGGTTTTACATAATATCCAGGGGTTGAGTTATTCCCTGTTTTCACTCCCGGGGCCACAGTTGCGGGGCCCCCGAGTACCCCACAGGTATCCAGGGAACACCTAGTACAACGTAGTATACTACACGAAACAAACTGTAAAAGAAATAACCCCCTGGGGGAAGCCTTGACTTGGAGCCTCTGCCCCCCTGTAACCCCAAAAAAATAACCCACCGGGAAGCTCCGCCCTCCCGGCAGGGCCATAAATGGAATATGGTAACAGGGGGGCCACTCCAAGTAAAGGCTCTACGACCTGCAAGCAGGTTCCCCCAGGCAACCAAAAATTGAATTCACGGACAAAAGAAATGTATACCTAATACTACAGCGTAAATTCTTTTTTAAAAAATTATCCGGTATTTAAAAGCCTCATTTTTGTTTTGCAATGAGACCGGTAAGCAACAAAATTACGTCTCATATGATACATCAATTCCGACAGTGCCCTGCGCATCTTTACGGGATCTCGGGTTAAAGCCGCCCCGACTAGACGATAGGCTTGCGGCA